>Ga0126342_10005811_pt1 | contig 21687 bp, 20 predicted proteins | sample Cyp1metagenome_FD_92528 | JGI IMG/M metagenome (GOLD analysis project Ga0126342, IMG submission 92528) | Coral microbial communities from Lord Howe Island, Old Settlement Bay, Australia - Cyphastrea 1 metagenome | ecosystem: Host-associated > Invertebrates > Cnidaria > Coral ... | reverse complement strand
TAACGGTTCAACTGGGGGATGCCAATCTGGAGGGGGAATCTGGTTCGGTAAAAATGTAGCTCGCATTGCAGTGACATCAATGTACAAAAACTCTTCTCGAAATGTTGTGAAAACAAGGCCAACGCAATCTCCAATATATTCCAAAAGTTGAGCACCAGCATCCAAGACCTTGAGGCCAAGTATGTCATTTTTGAATTGTTTTGCCCACGCATTGGCTTTTTCATGAATCTTTCCATCCTGGCCCATTGTAACAGGTATCCCAAGCTGCGTTTCGCAATCCAAGCGCCCAAACATAGCGACAATAACACTCTTGTGAAGTTCCATATTGCTTGCAAGATTTTGATACCAGCGAAGCCTCGAGCTAGGCACCAGACCCAAAAATTTCCATACTGTGTTGCTATGGCACGCAATAAATTTGACCGTTCCATCTGCCTGCATTTCTTTTTGACAAGCCTTGCCTCCCATGAGTTTCCGCCCATGTACCAATACCTTCCTATCCAATAATGACAAATGCTTGGTGTCCAAAACCAGAGACTCCAGTCCAGATAAAAGAGTATTGTAGACAACGCCTTGGTAAATAACCAGTTTTCCGCGTGTTTGAACCGGTGCGCGAAACCAAAAAGAACCCATGCGCAACCAGGATTGTTGCGCTTTGCGCAGGCGCATGCTAATTTCATCGTGGTGTTGCCCTGTATAATGTTGCTGCCCACCAAGATATCTTGCACTGAGTCTTGTGTGTCCGGGCAAGGAAGAATGAGCATAAATGGCTTCGTTGTTAGCTTTGCTGCCAGCACCGCCAAAAAAGACCACGTGTTCTTGTTTGCTTTGATTTTGCGCAAGAGTAATGGTTTCCAACGCGGTATCCAAGGACGCGTTGATGTCTGCAAAGTTTCGCAACTTCAGGTCATTACAGTGGTTGTCCTGTTCAAAGACTATTCTTGGAGCATGCATCCCGACCAAAGACTCGATCATAGCATGCAGATCAGAACTTTGTTTCTTTGATGACGCTAGCTCAGCTTCAGGAGTTGACCGTGCAGTTGAACTTTGTTTCTTTAATGACCATAGCAATGGGTATCGAGCGTTGCCCGTTTTCAGGATGTATGCAACTCGTGAAGTGCTCTTGGCTGTTATGCAGGCATGAAGCAAAATCAGAATCTGTATATACAACCAGCTCTGGCGATTCATTGGGGCCGACTGTTGCTTTGATCGTGATACCAGCTGTCGAGTGTAAATAGCTGACTGGGCAATCTGAACATCTGGCGGTCTTCCCGCAACGTCCAACGAGTTACTCTACTTGCAAGTCGTTGCACTGCGAAACTTAAGCCACGCCTGGCTAAACGAGACAACCAAAGGCATCGCATGAGCACTTTGGCGGCATGATTGTGTAACACACCTTCATACGCATTTGAGACTCCGGAAGGCATGGAGTCTCGACCTTCCTCAGTTTCTCTACCGGTGTCCCACTGACTTCGCAGTAAAAACTCGCAATTCACGCATGTGATAGGTCATTGATACTTCTTTGGAGGTTCTTTTTTGAATCGTATGCGTTCTCCCAAGAATCTTTGTTCCAGTTTCGGAGATGAACTCTTATGGTTCTACCTTGGCTCTCTGCTGAAATTCTTTCCAAATTTCCGCTCGGATTTTTGGTGCCCCCAGCTAGTGTCAGGTCATCTACGTAAACGTTCAGGATTAATGTATGTTCATCATTCTTTCCCCGTCTGAAAACAAAGTGCCGGGTATGATTCAAGAGGGGTCCTTTCATTTCAATTAATTAATTGCTTCTCGAGATGGGCTTGCCACAACTTTCCAGATTGCATGTGGATGACCATATATCGTTTTGATTCGTTTCACTGCAAGGCGAGTGGAGTGATCATAAAATTTCTTCCATTCTTCCAACAACAACTCAAAGGGCAAGATCACGCACGTGTTTCCTTCAAGGAGATCTGCGCAAGAAATCGTTGTCAGGCATCCGAACCAAAGCGTGATTTTCAACGCTGCCAGCATTGTCGGTGTGGTAGCTGTTTCAGCTTCGCTGAAGAAAACGTGTTGATTGAATTGGTCTTTGATCATGTCACCCCTATAAACTATTCGCCCTCTATAGTACTCTATATTTCTGAAATTCAGGTGGAAGCTCGTCATGGTGATTGATTCCTCCGTGTGTATGGACTTCGGCGATTATGATGTCCTCACCTTCAGCGCGAGCTCGCTGGAGAAGCTCAGCGATAGAGATTACGATTGAATCATCTCAAGTTCCATTGGCTCTCAAACCTTTGGTTTCTGCTTTGATGGCTTCGATTGCTTTTTCGTCCTTGGACCATTGCGACTTCGTCAGGTTCAATGTCACAAGTGCAGAGGAGGTACTGAGACCTGGAACACGTGGAAACCACTTTTGATGATACCATGCTTTACTATAACCGATGCGAACTGTCTTGTGTGGAATCCTGTTTGCTTGGTCTGACTGCCCTCGGCAGGTTCATGCTGGTGCGAGTGATCGCATTGATAGTGTAGTTGTTGCTGTTGTTGCATCTGGCGAAGGGATTCGGCCAATTCCGTGGTTGTGGTACCCAAAGTAGGCAGTTCTTGTTGACGGCAATCAAGTTCTTGCTGAGAAGGAGTCGATGGTGGTGGTTCTTCTGGACGAACAGCGCTCCGACGAGCTTTGAGAGGATGCTTTGGTGCTGCTTTGACGGCCGTGGTCTTGGGTGGTGGGCGAGCTGGTGGAACCAGAGGAGATGACAATGGCGCAGCGGGTGTAGGAGGCATAGTGGGCATGGCTGGCATTGTTGGTGAAGAAATTATGTATGAAGGGTGAACTTGTGAAGCAATGTGAGGATCCAAGGTAGTGGCAGCTGGAGTTGGAAACGATGGTGGAGACGGTGATGTAGGTACCTGGAAAGACGGAACGCTGGGTGGTCTGTACGATTGGCATGGTGTAGGCCATTGGTGAAATATGCAATGAGGCTGGTGTCGAAGGCATCAGGTTATCCCGCATGATTTGCAGTACATCACTCAAGCTGATGACCGCAAGTCTGCAGATGCCTCGGTCGGCTTCCCATCTAACGATTTCACACCATGGCAACACATGAATGTGCACAGACATGGGTGGGATTTTCAACAGAAGCTGGAAGAGAGAAGAAAGCAGGCTAGGGAAAATGATCGCGCAAGCAAAGAGGTTCATGAAGAAAATCTTCGCTAAAGGTGGCCATGTTCCTGGAAGAAGTCAAAAAATGAGAGAGAGAGAGAGCGCGTGCATTCAGAAGAGTTTACTTTGATGGCGTATGTTAGGTGTTCATGGTAAAGGATGTCACATTTGTAAACCATGTTGCGTGTCTTTGTGTGATGAACGAACCCTTACTATTCTTGCTGGCGCCAAGTTTTCATCATATGCATGTTCAAAGAAAGTGCTAGAACCTGATGTTTGATACATTCTTCGATCGCTTATTCTATCTGCATTTGCTTGAAGAAAGGTTTCATCAAATTCCGGACTTGTTTTGGCTGGCATTGCGGCTTCTGGATGGCCTGGTGGGATACCTGCGCTAAATGGTAATTCGGATGGATCGACATCAGGCACGGCTTCAACAGCTTCGTGAAGCAATGGCATTGGTGTGCTTGATGCTTCGGCTTCGGGGACCGGGGTCAAAGTAGCTGGTTGGTGTGTGTGTGGAGTGTGTCCAACACGGTCGGCTCTGATCAATACATCGAATCGAGCTCTGCATGCAGGTGTGTGTGTGTCTTCCGGATGAAGACACTGTTTCACAAGCATGGCATGAAGGTGAAGCCCCATACTTTATCAAACGATCCAATGTGATGTATTCATGACGAGTGCCTGGTGAAACATCACTGGGCAGCTCGCTGAACGGAACATCAATCACAGCAAGCAGCTTTCAGTGGCAATGCTGGCCTTCGGGCACAAAAACCTCTTCACAAGGTATTGCTGTGGCAATTAAGTGACCGAGTTTCTGGCTCCTAATGCTTTCATAATCGAGCAAGTAGTAAGCGTTCTTGGACGTTCGTGAATGACCATGGTCCTGAATCGAGCCGCCCCCCAGCAAACAAAGCTGGCGAGGTAGAGTTGTGACTAGTTGTCCATGTAAAGCTGCAGCATCGAATTTGCAGCGTTCTCAAGTTGTCCATGTCAAGGTCCCTGCCTATAAACTCATTGCCAGTCGCTGTAAAAGTGTTGGCTCAACATGCAAAACAAAGCTTGACCTCTAGGTGCCTTGCATGAAAGTTGACATGACTCCTTGCATAGTCTGCATATGTCTGAAATTTCATGCCCAACTCTCCCCGGACATGTTTTGGATCCATCATCAATGATCCAATATGTCAGTCACGTCTTGGCAACAGGCCACTGTCGAGGAATTCATGTGGTTTCTTCTGACAAAGCTTTCAAAGAGCCAGCTCAGGATCACGCCCCGCCCGGTCGTATCAATGGCAGCTACGCCGGAAGTCTGCCGCAAAGAAATGGTATATAATCCACCTTGATAAGACTTGGGCCCTTTGATCTACAAACATCCTTTTCGGAGAGGCATCCCAAAACGTTAGAAGCAATTTCAATACTTTGCCCAAACCTATGTGGTGATCCTGGAGAGGATGGGTGGCTGCACCCCCAGGGAGTCGCTACTCGAGCTCCCTGACGATACATGTCCTGACGGTCATGGCACGGCAGCAGATGTTGATACTGAAAACATTTCCGGATGGGAGAGATCGGACCCTTTGACCTGGATTGGGATTATTGGAACATATCCAGCACATGCTGCAGCTGCAAACATTTGAACATCAGAACCTTCACTTGGACTATACATCGGGACGGGGACAGGTGGTGGCGCAATTGGAACAGACAATCTTGCAGGACTTGACGGTTTGATGGCTGTCTCTTTTGAATTCATGGATTGTTGACCTCAGCTCCGCAACATATTGGCTTTGTCGCTGTATTTCTGAAGATTTTCTCAATTTAGTAACCTCCTCTTGCCATGCCCTTATGACACTGTGCAACTCATGTTGTTCACGCCTTTGATCATCTAACAGTTAGTTTTCATGGGACAACTGACTCAACAACTGACCAATCCGTTGTTGGGATGCGTGATGAGCATCATTGGCAACAGCTTGGAGTTCTGCTGATTCAGCTTGATGTTTCAAGTGCATTTGATGGATCACGTGACTGGCTCTGGATTCAACTTCCCCCACATGTGCATGCGCTAGATTAACAGCTTCCCTTGCACGAGCTTGGGTCCCCTGACCCGTTGCACTAGCTTCAGACTGAACAGCACTTACCAGTACCTGTTGGGCTTGGGTCTTCACAGACCTAGCATGATTCATGGCTCAGGCTTCAACTGCATGAACATGACTAAGAACCTGGCCGCTCAATTGAATGCACGTGTTCCCTAGGAACATGTTGCATCTGCAACACTTGCTGGGGATCAACACCAACTTGGAGATACAAGGACCTTTGGTCGTATACATCCTGTTGATCGTTATATGTGAGACCATGTTGGCCGGAACTCGATGGATGACTTTGCTGACCCATGTCTGTATGCAATCCCCTGACCCGTGGAATTGGCCCTGGACCCTGTGGGAAAGTTCTGAACCGTCTTGACTGGAACAGCGGGATGACTCTCTAATAGATTTCTGCATATCTTTTGAATCCGGAGACAGGTTCCTCCTTGTAGGGGTGGAGGTGGCAAAGACTTCTGTGAACTCCTGCTGGGGGATCTACTACTCTTTGTGGAAGCCTTCTTGGCATGCAATGCCTTACTCTGAACCTGTTCAGGTGATGAGTGATGTGCTCGAAATTTGCTATGATGATGATTCTGCTGCTTCATTCATCCCTTCCATGAGCAATACTTCGGACATTGTTGGCATGGCTGCGGAACTCTTGGCAAAAGACCAAACTACCACAAGTGATTATCAAGTGAAATAGGGTTCTTACACAACCACGGCGCGGGTTGAGGCAAATCCCCGACTTTTCACCTTTATTCGGCGGACAATCAGGAAACTCACCCCTCGTTGGATAGCAGTGCCGCCAGTCGACAGACTCCCTGCGATAATTTTGAATGCAAGATCGACTCAACTTGTGGCAAACAAGCAAGACAAGGAATTGGGTAAATGCAGGTGATGTAGGTGGTTCGGATTTGAACAGCGCAGGATGACTAGTTGCTGCACAACAAGCCACGAATGAGGATCACCTGTGCTACGGTTTGATAGATGACGAATAAAACCAACTGTCGGATGGTCAACTGCAAGATATGGGTTCCACAAGCCGTGTAGGGAACTGGGAATGCAAGTACCAACCGCTAGCCACACAGAAGTCACTCGTCGAATCCTTCGATCAAGTGATCAAGAGCGCGCAACTGATCTGAAGCAGATAGATATCTCGTCAGCCCAGTGCCGTGGAGTTCTGCGACCCTTTCTTGGGATAGTGATGCCAAGTGCCTTGAAATTTCAAGTTCGATGGACCTCTTGAAGCGCTTCAGCACTGTCGTGAATATGGGCGACCACAGGATCAGCAGTGCACAGCGCTTTGATCGCACTCACGTTTGCCCCAACACCTGTGCGATGGGCTGTGACAACGCGACAGTCGATGAACTGATCCGGAATGATCGAAGACAGATTGCCTGAACCCCGGGCATGGCAATAGGAATTGACACAGATAATAAGGTTCGGAATGATTCGTTTCAGCTCGACCAATCATTCCAGGGCAATCGGCAGGATGTGGTATCCGGATGGCCTCAACGTCTCAAGGTCGTACCTTCAACCTTACTGAATCAAGAACCTGGTGCCAGTCAATGCTCAAAACTTTCTGCGCTGGAAAGCCTTGAGATGGACGCGGTTTGATGTCTACACCTCTCGGCAGCTTCAGTGATGGTTGTCGCAAAGTTTTGACCCTTGATCCCGATCCTTCTGCCGAGCGTCCCAACACAGGATTATTCAAATTCGATGTAGCCCGAACAAGATTGTATCTCCCTCTGCCCCACCTACTGCAATGTCCTGAACCGGCTTGGAGCTCCTCCTCAGATTCCAAGGTGACCACAGCAATCTCCCCAACCTCAATATCTGGATCCGGCGAACCTAGGTCAGGATGCAATCTGGGTAGCAGTGCTTGGTCCCTTCTCCGGGGTTGATTTTGTCGGCAGCGATTGATCTGCTCCTGGACCTGCGCAGTCCTTCTCAGACTGCATGAGATGTTTCGGATAGGACAGATTATCACCAGCAGGTTGGGTTGAAGACGTACAACACGTGCCCCAACAATTGTAAGCAGATCGACTTGTAGCGACGAAAATGAATTCCGCCACCGCGCCTTTCACCCTGTTGAATCTGGACGTCAAATGCTGAATATATACTGAGCCTCACGATATGCCTGGCCGAATCGACCATGGGATCTGTCCGAATGCATGCACGACTGACAAATGAAACTGGCTGCTCGGCAAAGCAAAGCAAGTGCGTGTAACTTGACCCTCGTTTTGTTACGGCGGGGTGTTGCAATGGATCGCAAACCCCTCCAACCGTGGAATACTTAAGTAATGACTGTTTTTTTTCTTTAGGTTCTTCACTTGAGAATCTTTGAGAACAGAGCAAAATGCCACACTAAAAAGCCAGTTTAGGTTATGAGGCCTTTGACACACGCACAAGCAATTGCAAGTTTGTTTCAAGGACAAGCAATTTTGGGGCTTATGCCAATTCAAGAATTTTTTTTTTATGAATGTGGAAGTCGGATACTATCCTTGCGGTGTTGCGCTGGCCAGCAACGCCCCGCCGAAACCCGAGTGGTCCATGAGAACTGACGAAGGGGAAACTTGGACGAATGCAATGCTCACACGATACCGAAGCGCCTGGCAATCCTATCAACGGCACAAAAGGTAAAGTGGCGGTTGGGGTTCGCTAGTAGGTTGGGGTTCGCTAGTAGGTTGGGTTAGTGAACAGGTTATGGAAAGTGGCTTCTAAGCGGCTCAATCAAAGAAAGCACGCGACTATGGCTGAGGCTGTGAACCAGTTAAACCACCTAACCACAGCCAAGTTAGTAAGGGATTTAATAACCACGGTGATGGGCGGCTGCAAAGACGCTTGTTTTGACACCACTTGAGCCAAACAAGTCGGGACACACCCAAAATGAGGTAAGGCAACATGTGAATAGTTTTACCTGCAAACTGCCAAGTGAAACCAATTGAATCAATTCTATATTGGATGGACCGTGTGTTTATTTTGGGGGCGCACCCTGTGAATCACAATCAACAAATTATACTAAGCGGTCTGCATGTTCCAATGCAGAAGTGAGCAGAAGTATACACCACATGTCAGACCAAAAGTCAGATGCACTGCGACAAGCAGTGCGCTAGCGCCTGCGTCGTCGATGCTAATCCCTTCGGATGCAGCCTTCTTGGTTCCCCCCTTGAGTTTGCCAACCTTTTGCATTGTGAAGACACAATTGACGGAAACCGACAACACGCAACATTCTAAAATTTGACATCAGTCAGTCTGCAGCACAGTCATTCCTGCCACTTGCGATGCTAAGCTTCTCATTTTTTTGGCCATTCCCTTTGGAATGCAGGCGAGCAATTCTGAGCAAAGGTGGCTGCAGCCGCACACGGCACACAAGCAAAACCTTGCCACAGCTCAGACTTGAGGAGACCAAACGCTGCCACACCTAACAATACCAAATATGTTACTTGAATACTTTCAAAAAACATCCAATGTTGAGAGTCTTAGATCATGTCAGTTGTGCAGCCCCTTCTTTTTGGTAACTTGGCAACACTTTCCTAGAGGCTGGCTCAAGAGCTGGGCGCTGGATAGCCTCAAGATCCTCAAGGCGTATATGCTACACTCTGTGCTACACTCTGTGCTACACTCTGTGCTACACCTATGCAGGCTATGCAGTCTATGCACATCTGTAGGGACAAAAGTCCGACACGTCACCACAGGCCTGACAGCTGACAGCATCTGACAACTTGCTGATCTTGCCTGCACTTGAGGCACTGTGCTGTGACAAATACCCGCAATACACGGGACAAGTAGAGACAAGTTTGGTGCTCAATGCCTGGGGCGATCAATGTCGAACTCGGTTGTGTTTCACAGTGATGACATTGTGCAACCTTCGTTCCGCAATGCATGCTCTGACTAGGTCTCCCTGCTGGCACTTGACAAAGCAACGAGCATGCCCAAGTGGTGAATACAATTGAGCAATTACAATGCAGAAAGCATTGTTTTATTGTGTTCTGCGTGCCGTTTTCAAACCATAGAATCGGCACAGATCATCGTTTGCTAATGAGATCTAATGAGGTTGCGCGTCACAACATGTCACAACTTTCGACGTTCTACATGTCCAAGTCTTGTCAAATGACTAAAAAACTTAAAAAGTAAATTCTGCAGAGCCACAACGCATTGCGCCACATGATGCCACATGTCAATGTCGGCGCAGCTGCTGACTTTGGGGAATCTGGTCTGCTATGAGTCAACTCACACAACTCACACCAATGCCGTCGCCTGATGCCGTGCAAGGCATTGCATCTCTCGAGGTCTAAGCTCTGACTCATAACACCAAGAGCACAAGCTTTCAGGAAACCCTTCTGAGCAGAAACCGTACCCGAAGTTCTGTTCAAAATGATTCCTTTCAAGAATAATCCAAGCGATAACACCCATCTCAGCATCATCTCCCCCATTCATTTGGAAAGTAGGCTCTGGAGATTTATGCCTGTTCAAAGAAATATCCAGCTTCCATCTGATGATCTTTGTTTTTCTAGCTTCCCACCTGCATCTGTGTTTTTGCTGTGCCCTTCCTTCATACAAAGGCCCCTGAAAGAAACAGACGAATTCTTCAGGATCCCTCAGGCCTCAAATCAAATATACAAAGATCTGTTTTGCTGCGCGCAGGAGCTGTGCGTACCCGCAGTCGGTATCAATGCTTCGGGCATAGGCAGTCACTGCGGTGAGTTCTGGACCAAAGGAAACACATATTGAAAAGGCCAACAGCAACAAACACAACAAATTCTTGATTACTTTAAATTCTTGATTACTTTGTTGTTTTTGCGCGTTAGATTGTGCTTTTGCTTTGTGCGTGTGCCCTGGCCAATCTGGCTGTGTCCTGCCAAATGGGTTTGTATGAAAATAGGAAGCCCGCAAAGTTTTTCATTTTCCCTATCAATACCCCAGTTCCAGACACGCCCAAATATCTACTGTAACATACTGTAACGGTCTCTCAGTGATGGTGTCATGGCAACTCCTCAATCTCAAGCTATGAAACTTGACATGACGCAAAAACCCTTCAACCCAGAGCTCCAATCTGCCAGCAAAACCGCCGCTAGTCATGCGCCAGCAGGCTGAGACACACCACGTCGTGACTCTGGAATCAGATGAAACATGGGAAATGTAAATAAAGGAAACCCTAGAAATGAAGTGATTGCTACTGACGCTAGGGGACCTCTTGTTCGTATTGAACGCAACTGCATGGAAAAGTGCCAAATATAAGCGTACAATGTGTTCGTCGTAGAACGTTCTCCATGGTAGGTACCGTTTTCCATGCTATCCGAAAACATTACAAAATCAACCCATGATCGGGCATGTTTGGTGTCTTCCCACGTCCGGTTCGTATCTGTCGAGATCATTTGAAGGCACAGTATGGGAAGACTCACCAACACGTGCAAATTTCTTGGCAGTTGTTTCAATATCAACATAAATTTAAACATACAAATATATATATATATATACTAGGCGCAGATGACACGGGACTTTGCGGCCAATTTAGCCGAGGTTTTTTGGCACATGACATGGGATTTATGTATCGATTTTGCTATGGTTTTTTTCTTTACACATGACATGGGAGTTATGCGCCGACCTAACGGGCAGGTATTTTTCAATTTTTTTGACAGATGACATGGGAATAAGTGATCAAATTTACACATGACATGGGACTTCTAGGAAAACACAGACGTCCAAGATGGGAAGTGGCAGGATGGGACGACGAATTTACCACAGGATTTGGGACGTCCAAAATGGGAAGTGGCAGGTAAATTCATTTAACTTCCTTTAAATTCTTTTGGATTCTTCGATTTTTTTTTAAATTCCTCAAAATTCCTTTCAATTCCTTTACGAATTTACCACATCACATGGGACTTCCAATTCCTTTAAATTCCTTGAAATTCTTTTCAGTTCCTTTAAATTCCTTTAAGTTCCCTTAAATTCTTTGAAATTACTGAAAATTCGTTTACTTCCTTTAAATTCTTTAAGATTCCTGTAAGTTCCGTATAAGACGAATTTACCACATGACATGGGACTTCCGATTCCTTTAAATTCCTTTCCATTCCTTTAAATTCCTTAAATTTCTTAGAAGACGAATTTACCACATGACTAGGACTTCCAATTCGTTTAAGTTCCTTCAAATTCCTTAAAACTCCTTTAAATTCTTAAATTCCTTTAAATCCCGTTAAATCCCTGCAAATTCCTTTAAATTCATTAAAAATCCTTAAAAGACGAATTTATCACATGACATCGGACTTCTAATTCCTGAAAATCCTTTAAAATTAGTTTAAATTCCTTAAGCTGCTCTATTTTTTAAAAAATCTTCTAAATTCCTTAAAATTCCAATAATTCTTCGGAAATTTTAAAAAGAAAATCCTTAAAGGACGAATTTACCACATGACGTGGGACTTCCAATTCCTTAAAATTCCTTTAAACTCCTTTAAATTCATTTAAATGCGTTTAGATTCTTGAAAATTCCTTAAATTCATTAATTCTTCAAAATCTAAAAAAATCCTTAAAAGACGAATTTACCACATGACATGGGACTTCCAATTCCTTAAAATTCCTTTAAACTCCTTTAAATTCATTTAAATTCCTTTAAAAACAAATTTATCACATGACATGGGACTTCCAACTCCTTTAAATTCCTTAAAACCCCTTTAAATTCATGTAAATTCCTTGATTTTGTTTGAAAATTCCTTTAAGTTCCTGTAAATTATTTAAAATTCCTTCGAATTCCTGAAAAATCGAACTTACCACATGACATGGGACTTCCAATTCCTTAGAAATATTTTAGATTTCTTTAAATTCTTTCAAATTCCTCAGAATTCCTTTCTCAATTCCTTAAAAATAACGAATTTACCTCATGACATAGGACTTCCAATTCCTTTAAATTCCCCTAGATTCCTTAAAATTACTTTAAATTCCTTTACATCCCTGAAAAGACGAATTTACTACATGACATGGGACTCCCAATTCCTCAACATTCTTGATTTTTTAAAATTTCTTTAAATTCTTTTAAATTCCCTAAAAGACGAATTTACCACATGAAATGGGGCTTGCAATTCCTTAAAATTCTTCAAATTCTGTTAAATCTTGGAAACTCCTTTAAATTCCTTTAAAGCCGTGTAAATTCCTTACAATTCCTTTAACTTCCTGAAAAGAAGAATTTACAACATGACATGGGACTTCCAATTCATTTAAATTCTGTATTTTTTGTAAATTCTGTTAAATTTCGTGATATTTCTTTACATGCCTTAATAAACAAATTTACCACATGACATGGGACTTCCAATTCCTTTAAATTCTTTAAAATTCCTTTAAATTCATTTCAATTCCTTTAAATTCCTTCAAATTCTTCAAAATTCTTTTGAATTCCTTAGAAGACGAATTTACTATATGACATGGGACTGCCAATTCCTTAAAATTCCTTTAAATTCCTGTCAATTCCTTTAAATTCTTGAAAATTCCTTTAAATTACTTAAAATCTCTCCAAATTCCCTTAAATGCATTTCAATTCCTTAAAAGACGAATTTACCACATGACATGGGACTTCCAATTCCTTAAATTTCCTTTAAATTCATTTAAATTCCTTTCAGTTCTTTAATTTTTTTCAATTTCCTTAAAATTCTTTTAAACTCCTTTAAATTCTATAAAAGCCGAATTTATCACATGACATGGGACTTCCAATTCCTGTTTTTTCAAAATTCCTACAAATTCCTTGAAATGTCTTTTAAGTTTCTTTAAATTCCTTCAAAGACGAATTTACCACATGACATGAGACTTCCAAGTCCTTAAAATTCCTTTAATTTCCTGAAAATTCCTTAAAAGACGAATTTACCACATGACATAGGATTTCCAATTCGTTTAAATTCACTTAAATTCTTTGAAATTCCTTTAAATTCCTTCAAAATTTATAACGGTGTCCAGACGGTTTTCAAAACTGCTGCTGAATAGCTTCTCAATAGCTGCTAAATAGCTGCCAAATAGTTGCTGAATAATTACTAAATAGCTGCTAAATAGCTGCTAAATAGCTTCGAAATAGCTGCTAAATAGTTTCTAAATAGCTGCCAAATAGTTGCTGAATAATTACTAAATAGCTGCTAAATAGCTGCTAAATAGTTGCCAAATAGTTGCTGAATAATTATTAAATAGTTGCTAAATAGCTTCGAAATAGTTGCTAAATAGCTTCAAAATAGCTGCTAAATAGTTGCCAAATAGTTGCTGAATAATTTCTAAATAGTTGCTAAATAGCTTCGAAATAGTTGCTAAATAGCTGCTAAATAGTTGCTGAATAATTACTAAATAGCTTCTAAATAGTTGCTAAATAGCTTCGATATAGCTGCTAAATAGCTGCTAAATAGTTGCTGAATAATTACGAAATAGCTGCTAAATAGCTGCTAAATAGTTTCGAAATAGCTGCTAAATAGCTGCTAAATAGTTGCCGAATAATTACTAAATAGCTTCTAATTAGCTTCTAAATAGTTTCGAAATAGCTGCTAAATAGCTGCTAAGTAGCTGCTAAATAGCTGCTCAATAGCTGCAAAATAGCGGCTAAATAGTTGCTGAAGACTTGCTAAATAGCTGCTAAATAGTTGCTAAATAGCTTGCAAATAGTTGCTGAATAATTGATAAATTGCTTCTAAATAGCTTCGAAATAGCTGCTAAATAGCTTCTAAATAGCTGGTAAATAGCTGCTGAATAAATGCTAAAGAGCTGCTAAATAGCTTCTGAATAGCTGCTAAATAGCTGCAAAATAGAACAAGGAGGTGAATGGATTCATGTAATGTGACTTTGGAATATTGTAACTGCTGACGTATAATTTTGGATTATTCCAACTGCTATTAGGCATACACTCATATACTATCTTTGTTCATGTGAGATGTGAAATGTACAGTGTGTGAGTTAGTTGACATGACATGTTTTGCATCTTTTTGGATGCAGAGGTCCCATGTCATGTGATATTTTTTTCTGAGGCACTTTACAGATGACACGGGACTTATGCATTTTTCTGTTTTTTTCACTTTGCAGATGACATGGGAGTTTGCGTTTTTGGGGTATGTCCGACAACTCCCATGTCATCTGCAGGTAGTATATATATATGCATATATATATGTGTGTGTGTCTGCGTATATATGTGTATATATACATATGTGTATAGATATAGACATGTGTATATTTGTATATGTATCTCTAAATATATGTATATATATATATATGTATGAACTATATATGTATATATAAATATGTAAATATATATATATATATATTTTTTTTCATAATATGAATGACTGGGATATGTGATCTCTTTATGTACTGCATGCCCTGCCTGGCAAACGACTGCTGCACTTCTACCCAATTCGAAGCCATCACGGTCCCTTCAAGGAAACAACACGGCACCCTGAACAAGGTCGCTGCACATGTGCTGTAGACATTGTATGCAACAAAGTCTGTTTGGCATTGTATGCACAAAATCCGAGTTCATCTTTTTTGAAAGAGTGCTGCCATGAATGCATTCGACCTTGTCCAGCATTTCGTGCCCAATCGTGCCTCATGCGCTGCACCCTGCCAAACACATCAAAAAAAGAAACGGCTGGCAAAAGGTCGAGGGGCAAACGGGTCAGTACCGTAAGTCTTACCAAAAGAAGTTTCACCGAGGAAACTCCGTCTTTCAAAAACAGTAGAAGTTCATTATGTCCAGCTGGCATGTCCCGTAAGTAGCCGTTAATTGTAGACCTTTGGCGACAGATTTGATCACGACTTGCATTTGCGCGCTGGCCAGCTGAACTCGAAACTTTATGTTTCGGAACAGACTTTCATCGGTCTCTGCAACGCATGGAATTGCCGCAGGGTTTGCGTGCTGTACACATCCATGCAGGGGCAGTTCAACCTTCTCTGCAGAAAGTTTCTTGGCCGGCAGGATTGCGGGACTTGACTTTGAAACAGTGCTTTTTGCCATGACATGAGCAATGTGATTTTGCCTGCTGCATTGCTGCACTTGCATGTAGGCCGTTATGCTTCCATAGCACCCTCTTGGCACAGGCGTTGCCCAAGAATCTACAAACTTTGATTTTGGATTGCATTTTCGATCGCAGCAAAGCGACGCTTCGTTTCCCAATGTCGCTGCAGAACTTATCTTTGATGGGCACGTTTACGGAAAGTTTGTCGGAGGCGGCTTTGCCGCGTGCGCTTCAAAAGTTGACACCCACCTTCAACCTTGCACACGCTGATCCTTGGGATGGCACGCGAGCAGCCTATGCGCAACGGACACAGCCGCAGCAATTGGAACGGCTCACTTTGGAGCTCAACTTCATAGGCAGCGGCTGCCGTACAAAGCCACTCTTGGAGGAGCAAGCACCTCTAGCCTTGCTTCACCAATCAAAGCTTCTCCGTGCTAAGGAAATCCTCGGAGCCTCGCTAGGTCCTCCGTCATCCACTGATCCGCTGGACTCAATCTTCGGATCCCTTAACCTCTGACAAAACCGGAATCTGTGCATCAACAGCAACATTCCGGTCCTGTCGTGGTGACCGATGTACGGTCCCACTTTCAACGGCGTTCTTTCAGCCATTCCAGCTGGCCTGTAATAAATTAAAGCCTCTCTCCCAAAGCTATTGGTGGCTTTTGCAGCGCTTTCCTGAATGTCTTTTCCGGCGTCTTTGCATCTCCGCCCTTGCGGCACCGACATGCCGTGGCATCCATGCCTGCATGGGATCTGTGTCACCTAAGGACTGTCCCGGCTTCTCTTCCACAGCTGATCTTCCAATTCTGATGTGCATCTTTATCTCTTTGCACACCTGCTCGATCTGTCCATTGCCTTGGTGGTCTCCCACTGGAGACTGGAGACTGGCGTGGAACTCCTTCCACACCAGCTGCTGCTGCGGCCTGCACCTTAAGTGCCACTATCGATGGTTCCCTACCGCTTTGCAACAGCAGTCTCTTGTACCCGAGGGTCTTCAAGAAGTTGCTGAAGTACTTCATCGCATACGGTGTTGGAGCTTTCGCGTCCACAAAGGTAGCAGCCTGACGTAATTCTTCTGTCCTTTATCACCAAGATGGGTTTTGCTCTCCCATCATCGTCACCGTTCACTGTCATGAACGTGTAGTTACAGAATATCAGAATCATTGGTATCCCGTCCCGGCTCCGGGCTTCTTCGTCCCGGGTCCGATGCTGCTGCCCAGCACCCCTTCTGGCAACACAGTGCCGACACCACGTGCGGTACCGCACGTGGCCTGTGCTCTCATGTTCCTCCACCTCTTCGGTTCCAACCTCACCTTCATCCCCAGGTCGGCCTGAAGGATTAGGTGGTGCTTCAGCCGCTTCACCTGCAGCCGCTCCTAATTCTCTGGTCGGACTTACGCGTCCTCTTGCTGCTGGCCCAAACCCCCTGCAACCGGCTTTTCGCCCACAGGTGGCATCTCTTGCAAGTAGAAGTTGTAGATGCGCTGATACCAGGGTTTGTCCACATTGGCATTGGTCGGGTGATCTTGCATCGGAATCCATTTTTCGTCTGACCCCACATAGGATCCAGTCCCTTCCAAGGGAATCAATTCACCTGATGCTGTCTTGAACGTTACAGTACTTCCTGGCGTCCGATGAATGGCATTCCAGGACTTCGGAATTGTCGTTTGTGCGGCACATGTATCCAGATTGAATTTGGTCCAGTCACCACGATCATGCAGTTCCGTTCATGGTGACACCATTGATCTCAAAAGTGTAACATCTTCATTTTCGGGTTCGTCACCCGCTTCATACGCGGCATCTTCTTCCTCGCCGGCCCCATCGAGGGCCCATGCGTGTTTCTCCTGGTTGTTCCTTTTCCTTTCTTGCATCGCTTGTGCCTTTGCTTTGCTTGGGCCTTTCATTCTTTTTCCGTCCTTTAAGCCTTTAGAACCGTCTTTCTTCTTACCCCAACAATCTGCAGCCCTGTGACCTTGTTTACCACAGTTATAGCAAATCATGTCATGTCTTTGTCATTACTCTTACCACCTTTGGGGTTTTCCTTTCCCTTTCACCAAGGAACCTAGCGATGCTGCGAAGGAGTCGGCCTCCATGGGCGCTGGTCCTTGGTTTGATGCTGCTGCCGCTGATCCCGGCCTGTGGAGCTTTCCTTTCGAACCTAACATGGTTTCCATCAAGGCTTCAAATTCCTGTTTGATGAGGCTGTAAGACGTCAACCTACTTTTGTTGAAGATCAAATGCTTTTCCATGTCCGTGGATACTAGAAGTTTTATGGCCGCACATTTCATGTCATCTCCGAGAGTTTCTCTCTCCCCGTTCGCATACCTTTGGATCAAATCATCAAGTGGTCCAACTGCCGGCCTAACTCCTTCCCATGTTTTGGCGCGTTCTGGAAAGATGTTCCCCCTTCCGACCTGCTCCACTGTGGCCGGGTCCCACCGGCGATTCAACCGCCGCCAAGCTTCAAATCCAGAAGCTGCCAGGTTCGCACATCCGACCACCAGGTCATCAGATTCACCTGCATGTCTGTGTTCAACGAGCTGAGCACTCGGTATAGTTGGGCACACTTGTCATCCAACCCTGGGATTCCATCTGAATCCAAATCATCCCCAAACTTGGTTTCTAGGACTGTGAAATCCACTGCATCCTCAACGTCCAAACAGTAGTCCAAAACATCTTGGAACTCCTTTCCAAACACTCCAACTGTAAGGTTACAAACCGTGCTAGTCCATCTACGGAAACTTTGTTCATGGTTGTTGAAGGTTTCTGGTTTTCCTAAGCCCTTAGTATCCACCAACAACCTGCGATCTTTCCTTTCACTTTTGTTTTCCAAGGATCTTGCCAAGTCCCCAAGAGATTTTGCCATCTCTGCAACCCCGGTCTACTGCGCTCTCAGGGATTGCGGCCGTGAAACGTTTTGAGCCTGAAGCTGCTGTAACTGAGCCTGGAGCTCCCGCAGCGCCGTTTGAACTGCAGGATCCACCAGAAGTAGTCTGCAACGGCGTCTTGCTGCGCCCCTTCATCGTCCTGAGAATCCCACCCACCCATACGTGTACTCGTCCGTGCACGTGTAATCGCTGTCTGATGGATATTCTTTCCTTGACTTGGTCTCGGGTTCAACGGATGATCTGGACTTCGCCTCGGCCGCCTTTGGTTCTGATGACTTCGGTGTTTGGCTTTGTCTCCTTTCTCTTTTCTTTGGCCGCTTTCTCTTCAGCTTCTCTGCGCCTCCGTCTGGAAGCTTCCTCCTGCTCAAACTGCCGTTGAACCTGCTCCAGCTGTTCTGGAGTTGGACCCACCAAAGTCAGATTCCGGCCGATGTGATAGATCCTCCGTCCTGCCTTTGCTGGCGGCTTTCGCCTGTCTGTGCTGACGAAGTTCCTCGTCCTGCTTCCTCCCCTGCTCCGGGCTTGGATTGAGCAGCACGCCGCCTGAACCGGCGTAGGCAGCAACCTGCCGTGCTTTAGGTCTTGGTAGTTTGGTAAACCTTGACAGCGATCGCAGTCGCGACGGTGACCCGTGCAATGCACCGGCTTCTTGAGCTGCCACGCTTCGCTGTCGGTAGTTGGATCCTAAGGCTGCTTCCGATCCAGGTGCACCACGCACAACATGAGTCCCAGCTAACCTTGTATAGTGCTGGGATGGACGGCAATCCTCCTAGCACGTCGTCCGGTTACCGCCTTCGGTGTTGTGGGCCCTTTGCCACCTCTCAGATGGATTGTCTTGGCTCCCCGACCGCTCTCTCTGGTCGCAGCCTTTGGTGCTGGTGCTGCTTGGTCTCAAGTCGACCGCTGGTGCTGCTCCTAGTGTGAGTGACTCTGTCCACGAGGTGTTGGAAATGTTCTGGGAGATTAGGCACCCACTTGCGCCTGGATTTTTCATTCACTTGCGCGGACACTCATATTTAAAAATTTATCAACATGCGCACCTGCGGAGGGTGGTATGGTGTGGGGTGCAGTGGGGTGTTAACGTCCTTTCACATGCACACCAGACTGGGAACGTTCACTGACGCGTGCACAGGATCATGACTTTCAGTCACAATGAGTTGCATTCATATTCATCAGCATCTGGGGTGGGGTGGGGTGGGGTGGGGGTGTTAACGTATCTTCACACACGGACCTGAATGGCCACGATGCTACGCTGCAACGTGCTAACATACTTGATGCTACGCTGAACATGCTCACCTACTTGACGCTACGCTGGAAGATGTTCACCTACCTGATGCTACGCTGGAAAGAACTGCAGCATGCTTACCTACTTAATGCTGCGCTGGAAGATGCTCACCTACTTGATTCTGCGCTGGAAGACTGCAACATGCTTACCTACTTGATGCTACTCCGGACATTGCTCTCCTACTTGATGCCATGCTGCAACATGCTCATCAGAGACAGCCGCTTGCACCCCCACTCCTTCCTAGTCACATTCCAAGTAACGCACCTGCCACGCAATATTGATCTGTATTACTTCATGTCTTAACCCAAAGCAAATCCAATGCACAAGCGAATGGGAAAAAACAAAGCACGGCACAATCACAAGCGAGGGAAAAATCCAGTGCACAAGCGAGTGCTCGTCCAATTCTCACCCTGCTCGACTACGGGCTTCCCTTTTCCTTTCTCTCCAGTTCCTTTTCCTTTGGCTCTCTTTTCTTTCTTTCGTTGAAGCGCCTCTGCGCTCCTCCAACGGCGATTCGGGTTCTCTGCAAGCCACTCCTCGACTTTCCCCTTCGCTTCGGCTCCGTTGTCTCCTTTGGCTCCTTCCTCTCTTTCTCTATCGATCCTTCCTCTCTCCTTTGGTTCGGACTTGTCAATCCGTGTCACCAATGAGTAGGTTTAAACGACTTTAAGCCCACTCGCGCTGGTGGCTTTTGGGAATGGGCCTCTCCTTGGCACACCCCCAAGCACGTAGACCTTCAGGAGGTTCCTCGGGATTCCACGGTGGCCCCTACAATGGGCCCCTTGGCCGCTGGCTCCTCACTACCTCCAAAAACTAAAACCAGCAGTTTGTATCACCCGAATCGCTGTCTCGAACTTCGAACAATACCATGCAAAAAGATTTACCCACAAACCTGAACGCTACGGGGTGCCTTTTCACATTGGGCTCACCAAGCTGCACATCATGGTGACATATTTCTGCAATCTGAAAAGCGATGCAAAGATTGCTGCGAACAAGAGACCGAACTCAGAGAACAGAGCTGAGAAGATGTGAGGCTTCGCTGCAGCTCCTATAGGCAAAACTTGTCCTTCACTCCTATAGTGCAACATTCCCTCCTGCGGAAACTTCCGCCACCCGACTCGGGCAGGTTCTACCTGTACTTTGTTTTTCTTGGCATTTACCGTGCTGTATGTATGTGTGTATGTAAATGTATATGTCTATGTATGTGTATATATATATATAATACATTTTTTTTGAGGTGTAGCCTGGTGAAATAAAGTAAGAAAGGTATAGCGTAACATATTGTGTTGCATGTGCAAAAGTGCATGAAAGCGTAAATGCAAGCGCGGGTCTAAAAGTAAATAAGGATGTGTTCCTTGCCAAGCACGACCCCATGGCCGCCACAACCCTGATGATTTCGCTTCCCAGCCTTGGGTCTGATGGGTCTGGGCCTCGGGGCCACACGGAGGGCGCAAGCTCAGACGCGACCACGTCTCTCACAGCCGGGTTCATTGAATGGCACAGTGGGCACAAGCAACGCAGGCAACACAATACTTGAATGTATTTGATACAACATGATATAAATGCTGTGAACTGTGAAACGCCTGATAGCAAATAATGCCGTTTTCACGCAATGTTGAACACACTAGAGTCTATGAAGCCGGTGCTTAAACGATCTCATTCCGATTCCTCACCAGCATCCTCGGACGGCGTGTTTTACGAAAAGAGCACAGGCACAGCATGGCAACCACGCTGAGCTTCACGCATCAGGCGCTGCCACGGGCCTGCTTGCCACCGATTGGAGGTTCCGGAAAATTTGGTTGAGATGTAGCGTAGATCCTTTTGGAATCATGTTGGGAATGAGACTTCAAGCAGGCTGCCGGATCAAGCAGCTCCCAGATCACTTGAAACCCATGTTTCCGGCTCACTTGGGCCACCCTCCTTCACCTAGACAGTGAGAGTTTCATAAGTACGGCATCTTTCCGGTTTCTTCGCTTCGCAAAGGAAATGCACTGGGACGTCCTTTTGGGTTTGATGCGCTTTGCCGAACAAGCCATCACGTACAAAATAAATACGCAGACGCAGGCGGCTAGCATTTTGCATCTGGGAAATCGGGAATGCGGATGATGAGGAAGAAAAAATGCAACCCAAATGGATGATGATACTTGTGCGAAGGATCTAAGCACTGCTGATGAAGATGGTGATGATGATGACCATCATCATCATCATCACCGCCATCAACAACAACAACAACAACAACAACAACAACAACAACAACAACAACAACAACAACAACAACAACAACAACAACAACAACAACAACAACAACAACAACAACAACAACATC
>Ga0126342_10005810_pt1 | contig 21688 bp, 24 predicted proteins | sample Cyp1metagenome_FD_92528 | JGI IMG/M metagenome (GOLD analysis project Ga0126342, IMG submission 92528) | Coral microbial communities from Lord Howe Island, Old Settlement Bay, Australia - Cyphastrea 1 metagenome | ecosystem: Host-associated > Invertebrates > Cnidaria > Coral ... | reverse complement strand
GTATTGCATGTATTGCATGTATTGCATGTATTGCATGTATTGCATGTATTGCACGTATTGCACGTATTACACGTATTGCACGTATTGCACGTATTGCACGTATTGCACGTATTGCACGTTTTGCACGTATTGCACGTATTGCACCTATTGCACCTATTGCACCTATTGCACCTATTGCACGTATTGCATGTATTGCATGTATTGCATGTATTGCATGTATTTCATGTATTGCATGTATTGCATGTATTGCGTGCATTGCATTCATTGCATGCATCGCATGCATTGCATGCATTGCATGCATTTTGCATGGATGGATGGATGTATGCATGCATGTATGCATGTATGTATGTATCTGGGCCTGTGTATCTCAAGAAATCTACGAAATCTTCAAGACTTTAAAGAATGGACAAAGGGAGCGCATAATTTGGTCCAGCAGCCTTTGACCCCTTCCGTGCCTTTCCAACTCGTCCCGCTCGCGATTTAAATGCTGTAGCTGCCGATCTGCTTGGGCACGCTCACGGTCGTGGTTGTCCTTGTTCCAAAGCGGATCTGCATCGGCTGCTGTGGTGCACAGCCCCAACACGCAAAATTGCAAAAATGACTCAAATTTGTTCCAGCATGCAAGGCATTTTTTGCCCATGCCACAATACAGCCAAGACACAGACAACTTTCGATAGTGATCTCTCAGTCGTGCCATGTGCGCAAGTATCTTCCACGGGTGCGAGATCATGCCTCACAACTGAGCCCCATTCGCTCGAAATATATCATCTTAGCACTATGATGGCAGTTTTGTTCAGCTTGGCCAACGCTGCTGGTTCACAGTTTGAAAGACTCCCAGGACTTGTCAGTTCAAGCATTCTCTCCAAGTCTCTAATGAGCGCCGTGAGCTTTTGGAGAGCTTCATCCTCCTTGCCACCATTCTTCACACTGCGTGACTCGATTGACGGCAGGGTGGCAATCCGTTCCCAAAACTCAGTCCTGACCATTACGAAGCAAGTCCCAATACTCCACAATAGTAGCACGTTGCCGCACCTCGATCGATGACGTTTGCATCACCCATATTTGTGGACTGTGTGAGTATAAATTCACCCACTCCATGCCTTCTTTCAAAGCGAGGACACCACTACATTCAAATTGTGATTCCCTCCAAAGGGACCACAGCATGTCAAACGTAGAACCACTCAAGTCAGTCAAACGGAACAGACTGAAACAACCTCTCAAACCCCTGCACCACCCTGCACCACCCAGGTGCTGCCAGTTCGAACCTCGTTCAGCTCAGCTAACATTTTCTCGTGATCGTCCTGAGTAAAACTTGCCAAACTTTACCACGATGCAGCATCATCCCAGACGAGAATGGGACCCTCCCAAGGTGCAACCATGACTCATTGCAGCGTTGGATCTTATTCTTCTCGCTTGCTTGCTCTTCCTGGCTCTGCAAAAGTTACTGATGCCATAGTGACCCTGGCACTCCTAGTTTTATGCCTCAGGAGCACAAGTTGCATTGTGGGTGACTGGAAGTAAACAGCCGCGCCAGAACAGCCGACCACACCAGGATGAGCAACTGGATGAGCAACTGGATCAACCCCGCCGCAGTGCGATACATACTCCCAATCACCCGAAAACCAACTGCCAATTCAATGGAGTGTCCCCCAGTTACAACCTGCTACTGGGGGGCCTTTCATGACTTTCATGGTGGGGCCCTTCCAAAAAAAACACTCAATCTCCTGGAGCTTCTCTGTCATCCTCTGTCGGACCCGCAATTTCCTCTGCTGGTGCTCCAGCGTCTCGAGTGATGTGTGGAGCCTTGATTTCTCCGAGTCCAGCTCTTCTCCTTGGGAGTTTTTCTGGCATGACTTGAGGCTATGAAGCTTGGCCAGAAAAGCTTGGCAAATAATATATTTTGCATATGGCTTTGTCTGAAAAGGGATAAGTTGGGTAACCCAAGTCCTATGGTTCATCATTTTTTTGCCTATTGAAGTTATTCAAGTAGCCAATCTTGGGTATCCCGGATTCCCCCATTTTCATGCACACTTACAACACCCACATTGACGATGCAATAATCAAAGATTATTTCAGAAGCAAGCACCCACTTTGTTTGGCAAACACCTTTTCTTGTCTAGAAACTCCTGCCAGGTCCTGCCATTTTGTTGGGCAGCACAGGGCTGTTGCACAACGAAACATTTGGCGTCATTGAAGAACACGCGAGACAATCCCTTAAAAATTGGAGGAAGGGGCCGGCCTTGGTAAACCAGCAGCATTTTTTATTGGGCCAATGCTCAATGGGTTAAAAACAACCCTGTACCACTGTATATACTGGCCCCATATCAACTCTACAGTCTGCACAAAAGATGCTTCGGGATGAGGAAATGAAGTATCTGTCTGAGGGTTCTTGGGTTGATGAAAAAGAGAGGAGTAATGAAACCACATGAAACCACATCATAGTTGAATCATAGCCTATCCTGACAAAGCATGAAGGACAAAATCCTCTAAATACTCATCCATCAAGACTCACAAGGACTCCACAAGTAGAATCGCACACATCTTCACCAAGAATCTCTTGGAGTTGATCCTCTCACGTTTCAAGCATAGCAAGGCCACTTCGTCCACCCCACGTCCTTCGGACTCCTGGCGTTGGCACAGCATGGCTCCCATCCTCACTTCCTGGGCCATCCCATCCTGTACCACAAAGTCAGGGTCAAAGATCGTGCCATCCGCATCCTCCATGCCTGCCACAGTGAAGCACCGATTCATCTTCACATGGACCAAACCAGAAGACTCATTGAAGGTTGGCTCATGTTGAACCCCATGCAATCCTGCGCATGAAAGTCGAATCGAGCTGAGCCCGGAAAATTACGACAATTTATTCAGACTCTATATAATATATATATATGTGTGTCATATAATATATGTCACCAAATTGGACAAAAAAAATCCGGCACCTTCGAGTGATGCCCTCAGTTTGGCTGCAGCAGCCATGACATCCGCAGCATATGCAGCATATTCACTCTTCTCTTCGCAGCATAAGTTGTAGAGGCCTCGGAAAGCAACCAACCAAAAAGACATAATTGCAAGGCCCAGAATCCGAGGACCATGGTGCTGATCAAACCCTCGGATAAACATTGCCGGAATCATGCAGAATGAGTCAGAAATGTCAGAAGGAGTCTGAAAAAATAAACGCATCCCTCGCCGTTGTCCCCCTTTTTTGACAACCAGGTTTCTCAACGAGGTCTCGCTGCGTAAGGTTTCTCCACAGTGGCCGCAGCTGGCACCTGCCACAAAGCAAGGCTTGTGAAACCTGCGGCAGGGCAATGCTGGCGCGTCAAGATTTAGTTCACCCTGAAAGATGACCAAAAAATTTGGATTCCAACACGCCGAGAATTGTCGCAGGTCAAATGGTGAAGGTCTTGGCACAAGCCCAACTTCCTCGGTTCACTCCATGCCATCCCAAGCTCTTCAAAACATTCCCAGGCACACGTGATTGCAACCGCTTGCCAGCACCGCACCACAGAGGGGTTTTCGGCACTGTGCGCACAATGCACGAAGTCCTTCTGTCATGGCTATTTTTCTCGCGGCACAGCACGGGTGAAAAAAAGACTCCAATATTCCAATCCATATGAAGTGAGCCCTCACATAACAAGATTCCCAGCTAATGTGAAAAATCTACGGTTTTCTTTGGGTTGCTACTTGAGACTGTGCTCATCATCTGTCGCACTGCCCAGCAATCCAACCAAAAAAAACACAAACAACGCAGTACATATGGAGTTTGTATCAACTTTTGAGCCGACAGTACCAGAATGGTCATGGTCACTTATCACTTCTTAAGTCTTAATCTCCAACCAAAACCGGACACAACTCCACCCTCCCACTGTTCATGCATGGCAACATCCTCCGAGATACGAAAAAAAAAGATTCCGCAAAAAGTAGGCCACTAAATTGCAGCCGACATGACGAGACGAGAAACTCAACGACCATCATTTGATCTCTGAAACGTTTGACCCTGTCCCCTTGTCCCAATCGTGACCGCCCAATGTGGAGCCGCACCGCATTCAACGCAATTCGGATGGCGGCTCCGAGCTGGTTGGGAATTCCAGTAAGATGACCAACCCGGTCCCCCTGGCGAGAGATCTTTGGGGATGTGGCTGCCGTTCAACTCGCCTTTTTGACGGAAATCATCGGAAATCCTTGGTGAATATTGTGAAGTATTGGTAGGTCGGTAGGTGTTCATTTGCCAAATAAGCTGTCAAGGGTTACTACATGTTACTACAATTTTCCACTGTTTCTACTAGTCCCTTGATGTTTCTTTGGTTTCTGGCGCAGGCACCTGGTCACTAACTGTATCCTTCAGCACCTTCATCTCCACGCCAGTCTGATCGGAGATGATCTTCAGGGTTGAACCACCTGCGATCCCAATTTTTTGCACGACGACGGTGCCACCAAAATGATAACTCTTCAGAAAGGGTAGGGCCGTAAGGCTACAAAATGCTACAAATATGTCATCGATACAGAAAGCCACACAACAGCGCCACCAACATTCATAGCATCTCGAGACCCACCTTTGCCGATCACACGTCCAACGTAACCATTGGGAAAAGCAACAGACAATTGCACACGCTCCTGGGTGCCGGTGACAAAATGATCAAGTGCTTGATCAAACCGAAATCTAAATGACCAGCAACTCCAAGGCATGGACTTGTTGTGCTGCTTTGTCGAAAAGCCTGGTTCCTATCCTTATGGCCAGGGAGATAGTTTGTTGCAGCAGATTCGGAAACAACACATTGCTCAACAATTTTATTATATCAAAGTCTACAGGAACAGGCTAGAAAGGGCAACAAAGAAGCGAAAGCGACGACGACGACGACGACGACGACGACAACAACAACAACAACCACATCATCAAGATCAAGCGAGCAACGACTACAACTCTGAGACTCTGGCGCATGAATTGCGCTAGCCATGTGTTCGACGGTAGGTCCACTGATATCACATCTCCTGTTCCCTTGAGAATCTGGGGTTTGGCCTTAGCATTTGAGACTGCAAATGCTCTGGTGCCGAAAATCATCTCCATCGGCTCACTCCCTCACTTTCAGGGCATGACCTAATTGCACTTTGCACTGCGACATGTCCCGAATCTGCTTCAATCCTGAACCTCAGCGTAGCCAGTGTCATGGACCAGTCCAAAAACATAAGCTGCACATCCAAATCCTGAGTGCAACACCTTGTTTCCCGATCAATCTGCCAGCTTCGGCACCTCACTTGCCAATACAGTATCAACTGATCACATTCACATTACATTAAGTCCTCCATAATTTCAAAACCACCTTCATCGCTAATAAAATGCATTCAATCCCTGGTGCCGAGCAACCTGGCACCAGCACACCCAGTGTAAAACTTGACACTTCGGCGGCGCCAGCCATGGTGCCCGCTTCGACCCGTGTGCCCGGTGGCGCTAGCAGCTCTGGAAACCTAAGCCGAAATGGGGCCGAATTTCGGGGCCATCCAAATGAGACGTTTTCGTCACCTGACGAGCCAAAATCATGCAGAAAATGAATCAATATGAACAAAGATCACGACAACACCTTAGAGATTCTGCGGAAACAAAGGCTGTTTGCGAATGATGTTGGCGCGGTTGTCCATGGACCATTTTCATACCCAGATTCTAGAGAACAATCCACGCAACAAACTTCACCCACAAGATGTACCTATTTTCGACGTTGCCTCAACCAGTTGTCAAACCACTACTCCTAGCCAGTGATGGAAACATTACCAAAGCACCTGAAACACGGGAGATTTAGGTCCAACCCTCAATTGTATGTTGTTGCACCTGTTGTCCCCTTACATTTGCATGGAAAACGCAAGTGTTGAATATACAGGGTTTCTCTCTCTCTCTCGCTCTCTCTTTCCCGGGTAGGCACTTGAAAAAAAATGACTACTGGAAAAAAAACTCTCCCCTACTCTCGGAAAAAAATAAGACACTGGGAAAAAAAATAAGAATCTGTACTTGGAACCTTTTGCAGCTGAAATCTCTTATTTGTACAATACGTGCCGGGTTTGGACACTTAAACATGCATTATGCATGATATTTAGAGCGTTTTGGCCTTGAATTTTTGAATTTTATGTGCGGTTGAAATCTCTTATTTGCACAACATTTGCAGGGTGTTGGAATTTAATTATGCAGTTTGCATGGTATTTAAATCGTTTTGGCCTTGAATCCCTTGCTTGCACCGTGCTCGCAGCATCTTGGAGCCAGCATCTGTGCTACACAGGATGCTATCTGCACGATTTCGTGATATTTGCAACATATTGTCTAGAATTAGTTTTAGGATCTGTTTCAGGTTGGTTGGGGTGTATTTGGGGATTACTTTTGGTTTATTTTAAATTTTCTGTACGGTTAGTTTGGGCGTGTGTTTTTTTAATTGTTTTACGGTTTAAAGTTTGCATTTGGTTGCTTCAGGTTTCCTGTAAGGATTCTTTTAAAATTTACTTCGGCGTGTGCTATAGTGTTGATTTGGGGTTGGTTTGGTGTTTGTTTGGTGTCGGTTTAAAGTTGTTGTAGTGTGAATTTAATGCTGGTTTGGTGTTTCCTTCGGATTGTTTTAAGATCTACTGAATTTTGGTTTAGACTTTGTTTAGGTGTAGTTTTAAAATCTATTTCGGTTTTTGTTATGTAGTGCATGGGGTTGTTTAGTGCTGGTTGAGGGTTTAATTTTACTCTCTCCAAAACGGGGGTTCATGGGGACGTGGGTTTTAATTCAAAACCTTCACAAAATACTAATATGTACAATGTTTTGTGATGGAAAGGGGTCCAAGACCTAGGTTTTACAGCAAAAACTACGCATGGACAATCAAGATTTTCTGATATAAGAGTCGATAAGGGGTATATATCTGAAATCATCCCGATATCCCACATGCACACGTGGCACCAATGACTGACATATATGGTTTTGCCACTGATTGCAACAACATGTCTGCTAGCTACAGGCTACAGATTCAAAACTGCAAACTACACATGTAGCAATGTTGATCTACCAAAAGTGTATCTCTCACTTCATGGTTTTCATTGACTTCATGCCCTTCATCATCTTCATGCCTTTCATCTTCTTCACGGACTTCATGATTTCATGTCCTTCAGGGACTTCATGTTGTTCATTGCCTTCTGCTTTCCCTTACCTTTGTTGCATTCAGGGCTTAGATGGTCTGTTGCTTTGTGGGATCTTGTACTGGTTCAAGTGCTGGGTGTTGCCACGGGAAACCAAATTGCTGTGCCACTTGCAGAAAAGGAGTACTACAATTCGATAGCGAATGGGCCGCATATCGTTCACAACTCTGATAGCCTCTAAACCAGGCAAAAATTTGTTCAGCAATGAAACTGTTCAAGCTAAATTGTCCGACTGTTTCCGGGGATTTCTTTTGGGGACGGGGACGTGACTTTTGAATGAAAATGACACAAAACACTGTAAATAATGTCTTTCTTTTTAACATCAGACAAGCTCATCAAACCTGCAAAGGCACCAAAAAAAACAAAAAAAAACATTGGCTCAAGTTTTTAGGTGTCATTTTAAAGCTTAGTTGGAATTGTTTGGATATTTTTTTATGGCGTTTCTTTCAATTTGTTTTAGGGATGTAGGACGGCTGGTTTAGTTTAGGTCTTATTAAAGGTTGGTTTGTGCCCTATTCAAAGTTGTTTTCGGGCTCAGAACGGGTTAGTTCCGGAGATCAAAGAATGAGACGGGTAAAGGACCAGGATGAGGAGGGTAAGGACCCAGGGGCTGCGGGACCAGAGGATCAAGGGACCACAGGACCAAGACCCGGGCTCGAATCCCTGCTTGTGCCCAAAACACATCAAAACATCTGCCAGCTCTTGATCCACACATGGCGACAAGCAAATCCGGCCACCCGGAATCGAACCAGGGACCATCTGATCTCTGCAAACTCGACAGCCAGATGCTCTACCAAATGAATTTTAGCCGGCTTGACACCAGCCATCGAACCCCTTCTAAAGACACTGAACAAGTCACCTGGGGCGCAACCGTATTGGCATACACACAAAAAGCATGTCACACTTCTGTGCGTGTCATCGGCGGCGGGAGTTTTAAAAATAGGAAGGGTTGTTGAATCTTATGGGTTGCAACGCAAACCGCTGATCAGTGACCGACACACTCACCGGATGCACGACTACTGAACGGACTCGATTCACTCGATGCTCCAATGCATGCAGCGCTCACTTCATGCAGACCTACTGGCTGCAGACAGCATGGCCAACAGCTCGATCTATCCATGTATTTGTCTGTATTTGCACCTGTCCTATCCTATCCCATCCCATCCTATCCTATCCTGACCCCATCCCATCCCATCCAATCCGATCCCGTCACATTCTTTCCGATCCTATCCGATCCTATCCGATCCTATCCGATCCTATCCGATCCTATCCTTTCCCATCCTTTCCCATCCTTTCCCATCCCATCCCATCCCATCCCATCCTATCCTATCCTATTTATCCGTCCGTCAGTCGGTCTGTCCATTTACCTATCTATTTCTGTTTGTCTGTCTGTTTGTCTGTCTGTTTGTCTGTCGGTCTCTCCGACTCTCTATCCAGATATCTGTCCGTCTTACTTCCTTTCCGTCCATCTATCTACCTATCTCTCTATCCGCCTATATTATCTATCTTGTCTGTCTGTCTATCTGTCTTTATCTTGTCTATGTGTCTGCCTATGTCTCTCGGCGCACATTGTCTTTTGACTTTTTCCAACTGTGTATCTGTATCAATCTTTGTGGCGCGGTGTTCATTTTGATATCGCTCCAGCAACCCTTTCGTCACTTTGTACATGTTGGTTCACTCTGGTTGTGGCGTGGTGGGAATTTTGGTATGGCTCGCACAACCTTCTTGTCACTTTGTGCGCGTCGGATTGCACCACTGAATGGGAGAAGTACAAACAAATTGATGCTGCAATTCTTATTTCGGGAAAGGAAGGCCACGTTGTCATTCCAAGCAAGTGGGTTGAAATAGACAAGCATGAAGGGAACCCCGGGGTTTTCCTCCAAGATGGAAGCGTGTTTGCTGTGCAGAGTGCCGATCTACGGCTTTTACCTACGCATGGATTCAAACGAAGACCGCTGGAATGAAAGTTTCGAGAGGTGATGCCTGCGTTGCATTTGGTCTATTAGTTTATTTTCACCAGGACGGGAATCGCACACTGGATGCGATGCTTTGCACACACGTGGATGAAGTTTCATTCGCCCACAAGCAAGTGCAGCAAAGGTGACCGAAGATATCCTTAGCAATTGCTCGGTTTGCCCATCCCCCCATTACCACCTTTGCAGACCATGTGTGGGACCCGCCCCCATCCCCACCCAGCCGCATGCCCCTGCGCGCTCCCTAACCCCCCCTTCGCCCAACACACCTCAACCCAAACTGATTCGGAACATAATACTGCGGAAAAAAACATGGCGGAAAAAAAATCGAAGGGGGAACCTTCAGGCACTGTGGCCAACGCTTCCCCCCAGCTTCCGGATTTAATTGTTGAGGTCGATGATGAAAATTACACACGAGGGATCAAGGGAGCGGATATGGTCACAGAGCAAGAAATCACGAACCTCCGATCCATCGCTGATTCGGGCATGGGTTGCACGGTGTTGTTGTCGACTTTGCAATCCGAAGGCCAGGGTGTCATGTTTGACACTGGTAACTAAGTAACCGATGCTGTCAAAGTGGCACGCCAGAACCAAAACATGACAGGTTTATTTCAACCAGTGTCCTCTATCAGTGTTGACACCGGCAGTAGACGTTGTCCTGAGTCATGAGTCAGGCTGTGTAGTTTTGAGTTTTGAGCCGAGAGGTGAGCCAAGCATTGCATTGATAGATGGCGTCATTGGGTGCAGGATACAGAAAGCGTCGCAGAATCCAGATACTTTTGGGAGGACAAGCCAATGACGTTGTGGCGTCGAAGGTTTGCAGGCAAACAGCGAGGAGTTTATAGACCATTGCAGCATGCACAATACTCAGGTCAAACCAAAACACACCATTTTATTTTATTTTATGCTGAATACTTATGAAGTTTAAATTTACATTTGGCAGGGTGGATCGCTGGGTTGAAAGAAAAACTTTCTGCCAACAGTTTTCTGGTTCAGTGTGTCTGCTGCGCTTGGTTTCCCAGGATTTTTCAACTAGCGTATCCTAATGCGTGTTCTTAGCCAAACATGACGTGGAATTTGGTTTTCCCGTTCTCTTCTCTTTCAACTTGGGGCCCCCATGGAGTTGCAAGTTGCAAGGTTGGAGATTCTGTGAGACAAGCATGGCCAACCTGCCATTCCCAGAGCCTTCCCAGGACAAGCAAGAGCAGAGGCATTTTGGGTTTCTGAACATGGCATGTCACAATTCAACATAATTTCAAACATAGTTCAAGACATGAACTTATAGAGGCTACAAGCCTAAAATGCACCCACCGGACTTGTTCGAACTATGTTGCGGGCAACGTTTTCTTTTTGAAAAAGTGGAGTAGTGTGAGTCAGGATTGGCCCTGCTTTGAAGGACCGGCCTCAACGATCAGGAAAGGCGAATGAGAAGTTGCAAGCTATCAAAAAAAAAAATCGTTTGCCCAGTGCCGGGCCGGGGCCCTCACCCGGACACTTGAGAAGCCACAGCGGAACATGTTGAACAAACGGGAATTAGTGAAGTTGGATGTGGAAGTCGCCAGATTGAAGGCCAGGCTTGGCCAGAATGACGGACTGTTGGGGACATTGTTCATTGCTAATCCTTTCGCTGCATGGGCCCATGATTTCCAAATCAGAAATGACAAAGACCCACAGAGTTTCCGTTATGGTATGTTACTCCATGCTCCTAATATTTTTTCAGCCTAGGACAACCCAGAGAGCAATTTACTCTGTGTTACTTCATTCATTACTGACTTACCGCTACATTTTTGAAAGGTAAAGCAAATCTAAGAACTTGGTTTTACCTTGTTATTATTGATTACTGGACTATAACCTTAACTTGCAACTTACAAATAGAAACTTATAATTTTATCTTAAAACTGTCAAAACAAATGTTAAAAATCAAAAAAAAAATGTTTTTTTCGCTGGCTTTTACCGTGCACTTGAACCGTTCCAAACCATTCAAAGGTAAAAACAACCCAAAAGTGAAATAGTTCGAGATAGTTTTAAATAATTCGAAATAGTTCGATGCCTCCTGAACCGTTCCAAACTGCTCGAAGGCACGGGAAAAATTGACACTTGAACCGTTCCAAACCGTTCACCGGGGGCCACTTATTATGGTTGATTTTGGATCATATTTTCTTAATTTTTATATGATTGTTGATATTTCTTGACATCTTTTGACTGTGTTTTGATAATTTATCACTTTTTTTTTGACCTTTATATTATGACTATGATGTTTTGGACACCGGTCAAACCAAACCAGTCAAATTAAAACGTCAAAACGAACATAGTTCGAGACCAACCTTGTTTTCACACGCCCCTCAAAACACAGAATCCTGGATATAGAGGACACTGGTTGAAATAATGACAGGTGTATAGGCAGGTTGCTGCAGTCACCGCACCACCACAGCAATCTGCACGCAACGAACTGGACACACAAGATTGTATCCGTAACAAATGGGACGAATTTTTGAGGAATAAACTTTTGAAATCGCTTGCCCAGCCAGCTGAGTATGAGAAGACACCACACAAAAATTCCAAGTGCAACTTACACTTCCAATGAGATTTTGACGACACTGGCGGAGTAATTTTTTTGAGTTGAAATGTGCAATTTTTGTCCCTGGGACCTTCTGAGCTGTTTCGCATCACCATTTTCATTTTTCTTTTAATATTTATTACAATACCGAGGGGGACGCGCCGTGTTGCTCTTGTGGGCATGCAGGGCGCAAAACATGAAAGCGAAAGTGAAAGTGACACTGAGAGTGAAAATGAAATGAATGGCATGATTTGGCTGTAGCAACCTACAGCGATGCTTTCTTCGCGACCTTGCATACAAGTCTCAGCAGGGCACGATTCATTACCTGGTCTCCGCGCCAAGCTTTGGAAAGAAGGAACGTCGGATCCACCTGATTGGAGCGTAAACCAAGTCTTATGCGCTACAAAGCGCGCTAGGGCACAGAAACATACTGAGGGGCGTCCTGTGCGAGATGACCGGGGAGGTGACCTCCATGACGGGGTGGCATGACCAGTGTCAAACGAAAATGAAATACATCCTGGTGTCAGACTTCGTGACTTCGGTCGAACGCATGAACGCCGAGGTGCCAAAGAAAGACAAAGACAAACGTCTCCGGATCGAATTGGCAACCCTTAGACAGCCCTTACTAGGTCAATTAGGCCATGTCTCATGGTGAAGGTTTCGACGTGAAAAGTGATTTTCGTCAGATGTGTGGCATGAATGTACGGAGATGCCATCAGCAGGAATGGCCCGGTTTTTGTACAGAGCACAAAGGGCTAGAGCAACGACAAGGAAATGCAGATGAGACAGGAGTGAGTTGGCTGCTATTGAGGGAACCGACCAGTTCCTGCAAGCTTTCGCGGTTGCTCTGAATCGCGAGAACGCCCGGGCCGTTATGCGGCGCCTCCCGGTGTCCGCGCCAGACTCCGTTCCCTTCCTTCGACGAGCCATAGCAGAGTTCCTCTCCTGACTTGGGCCTTCCGTTTTTTTTTCGCGGGCTGATTCACAAAGCGCGTTTTTGGACCTCCGCGCAAAGGCCCTGGGGTTCGTTTTTTGCCCGGTTTTGCCCCAGTTTTTTCCTTTAACTGGTTGTGGGGGTTGGAATACACTTTTTGGCCTGGACTACGAAGGTCTCTCCTTTTCCTGTATGTACGGCGTTGCTTTTTAGTCCTGGCAGGTCCATGGCCTGTGTGTTTTTTTTGTTTTTTTTTTGCCCCACTGTGTCCAATAGTGCCTATCATCAACGAACCACTACGCCTATGTTTGAAATCATTTATTTGCAAAAACGGTCCCCAGCGCAATACAACTAGGTTTTCCAATTGGTCGTTCGTTTCGCTTAGGAGTGCGTTCAATCATGTGCTTGCCTCACAGGATTTCACAGAACGTGAAAGGTGCTGGCATACAGGGTCTCGTTGTGGGAACTTTGCCTCTTGAGCGGCTCTCTTCCATGGAAGTCTCCATGCAGGAGGGGTCCAAATAGCCCGTCAAAGAAGGATTTTCCAAAGTATTCAGTAACTTTCCCTGGCAGGACCGGTGATAATCAGCAAGGGCAAGCGTGAGTTCCCATGATCAAGGCTCTGACCTTTGGAGGGTCCTTTTTCGATATTTACTGCGTTCGCCTTCGAAACACTCGAATGGGCTTTTGTGCCCTTCGAGGAACAGTGACTTCAGTCCAAGCATCTCTTTCCTTTACATTATTTAATTCGCCCGGTTAAAAGCGTTTGTTTTTACATCGTTTTTTCTCAAAAACATTTCCCGTTGTTGCAAACCTTGAGTTACGACATCACATTGGCAATTTCCAGCAAGCGGCGTGTTGCACTCCGTCTTTCGCGGTTGCGTGTGGGCCCGCCAATGATCACATGTCAGCTCAGCTATCGTGACATCACCTTGCGCAGTTCCAATATCAAAAACATCGTTCAATTCTGCCCGTCACCTGGGCAATTTGTCCTTTGTTGTTTTTTTCCTCGCACCTTTTTCCGCCGTGTCTGTGCCTGGTCCCCTAAAAACATTTAGGGGTACTGACTATTTTTATACTGGCCAGTCTCCAGGTGCGCACAAAGTCCACAGGCAAATCCACCAAAGTAAGTCCAGAGATGCGCCCTTACCTCCCAGGGAGTCGACTGGGGGCGGGGGCGTCTTGTGTCTGGGCGAGGAGATGCCGAAGCGGTGGGAGGGCCGCTTCTCCGTTGGCTGCCCCGTCTGCCGGGAGGCTCCGCAGTGATGCCGCATAAGCATGTTGAGCGGCGTGTGTGATGATGGCGGACCATCGGCTGAGCAAGGACGTGGTCATGGCATGTCTCAAAGGGGCTGGTGTTGTTTGTGCTTTGCTCTGCGCGAGCAAGCGGAGAAACTGGGTTGCTTCTGTGCTCCACCTCCCCCCACCTCAATACCCAAACGGCACCTGCTGGACGCAACCAATTCCGGATAGGTCCTTTCTTTGGTGCGCCGGGCTGTGTGTAGGGCTGCTGCTGCATGCCGCCCCCCTTCCTGCGTGGCTGCGCTTCACTGGTGAGGGGTGAGACAAACGTGGTGTCAATGGCAAGTTGCGAACCGTGCCAGGGTGGAAGTCCTTTGTGGCCCAACACTCTTGCAGCAGCACCTCCTGCTGCAAGACTGCGTGTCTCAGTGTTTGCAACAACCTTCCGGGTCATTGGTTTCAGGACACCTCCAATGGTTTGGCAACACTTTTGATACTGCGCCACGGTTGTGCAACCTCCTGTCCATTGTGCGTGAACCGTACCATCCAGCTCAACACTGAGGTGGGCTGTGTTCCACCTTCCTTGGCGCTTTCCGACATATGAAAAGTTGTTGCCACGTGAATTTCGCATGACCTGGTACATAGCACCTTCATGGACGGAAAATTCTAAAACATCCAAAAAATTGCGCAAATTCGTAGTTCAAACGGGTTCCGACTCAATGATTTCGTCCGGGTTTTGCAGTGCCGCCTCACAAGTCGAGTTGTTTCCCTCTGCTCTTGAAAACCTCTCCTGCTTTCCCGATGCTTTTCAATGTGGCACGTGTTGGCTGTCCAAATGGCGTGTAAAAATGACGGGCAGCCATTCTTATACGCATGGAACATGCACGTCATATGGCCCTCCTCTGGCACTCATTTTTTTCGGGTTCCACGGGCTGCAACTTGATCTAACATGACTTGATCTAACATGACTTGTTCATGCTTAGTGGAAATGAGAGATCGCGTAAAATCATCCAACATCTAGTTATCCGATCCAGACGCCTCTGAACATACCTCTTGTACTGTAAGGCCAAAATCCTCCCAGGTGGCCTTGGCACATACCCCAATGCTTCTACTCAGCCAAAGGTTGCTGCCACAGCCCAACTCCGGCCGATGTATTCGTAGACGGTGATGCTCCACCCCTCCGCTCTAATGGCTGGGGCGCCCAAGGCTTTCACTGGATACTTGGAGGCAGTGTCATGCTGGATACAAAGCTGAACATAGTCGCCGCCAATCACCACGGTCTTGCTGCTCGAAAACTTGTTGTGTGTTCCAACAACTTGCGCCTTCCTCTCCCCAATTGTTGCTCCTGAAAAGAATGGGCCCGTCCACATCAAACACTTCTGCTTGCACCCAGCCTGACGAAACACATCGGCAGCAAACCACATCGTCTCCAACCACGGAAAACCTTTGGACGTTTGTACCCTGGTGCCTCGCGAGCTTTACCAGGCACGTCCAAGTGGCTTTCCCATCCTATCGTCACTGACTCCACACTCATCTGTCGAAGCGGTGGGCATCTCCTTGGCAAAGGTGGTCGGCCCTTCGTTTTTGGTTCGGCCCACGTCACAATACAATTTCCCGCATAGAGTTGGATGAACGCGTTCATTTGGCGTCATCCAAGGCGCGAAAATTTTCCCCATGGTTGATTGCAGAGCGGGTCGGTCAACGCGTCCACGACCCAACCCAAAACTCTACCAATACAGGAAACACAAGGTTCGGTGCCAAACTGGTTATTTTTTTTTGGAAACGCGGGCATGAGAACCGCACTCGTTTCAAAACGTTCGGATCTATTGCTTGGTGGCGCACCACCTATACATTGGAGAACTTGAGATGTGCCAGCTAAGGGTTTTGCCATCCGGTGCCATGGCTAAAGCTAAAGCACAGCCCTTTCCCGATGTTTTTGTACACTTTGGCACATTGGCAGCTCTTCGCTGCACCCCACCTAGACCTCATATTTTGCAATTTGCTGAATATACCACGGCAACATGAACATCCACACAATGATTTGTGGTTCCTTGTTTGTCGTGTTTTTGCACATACTAAGTTTCCCGCATTTTCAGTTAACCCTTGTGAACAGGGACCTAGTGCTCCCTAAGCGCAAAGGGAGCACAAACTCACCAGAATAGCCACCGACACCAGGATATGGAGCACGCCCCAACCCATAGGCAGGCATTCAATAAACAAGCCCCCGGCAGCTTCAAGCCTCAGGAAACCCTTAACCAATTGCGCAACCACTGAACTCTGTGATTGTCGTGATTGTCAATGCCAGGGATAAACTGAAGTCTTGGGCCGGTTTGGTTTTTTTGGTTCGGCAAATAGAGTTTTGTGCAGACGAACCTTCCGTGCAAACGGATTGAAATGACAGGAAACGTGGCAACACCCCAAAAAAAAATAAAAACAGAGAAAAACACTAGTAGACCGAAAGCACCAAACGGACCGCAGCAACGAAGGGAAAAGGAGAAAAAAAATAAGACAGAAAAGTTGTTTTACTGACGGTCCCGCTACCGAAGTGGTGCCAAGCAACCAAAAACAGGCTGAAAGTACCGCATCATCCTTGATTTTTCGCTGATTGTCCCGCTGCCGAAGTGGTTCAATGCGACCAAAAACTGGTTCAAGGTACCACATCGTCCTTCATGGGCGCAATGACAACACACGAAATGTAAACCAAACCTGAATTCCCTGTCTGCAGCAACGTTTATCCAAAAGTGTGAATTGTTAACACGTCATCTGAGGCAACTATTTCAACAGCCTAAAAGGGAGGTGCAATAAAACGCGCCCAAAGATCTCGCGCAGTGGAGGTCCTCGCGCACGAAGAAGCAGAAATTTGCACGAACCAAGATTCTACCAAACGCCACGTGCCATACAACACATTGCTCGCCACCACCACAATTCCGACCCTGTTAAAATTGAAAAACTGGCAAATAAGAAAAAAACATGTTGCATCAAAAACATGTTGCATCAAAACATGTCGCATCAAAATGTTTATGATCCAACTGGGTTGCACGAAACCCCCCCCTTGTGGCTCTTCACTGTCAGCAACACTGTGTCCAACACGCAATTTTTTGCCACACCAGCAAGTCCATCCTTGACACGCAGCGGTTCCGCAGACTCCTTTGCATCCAACCATGTGTGTGGGTGGAAACTCTCGAAAAGGTTTTCAGGACTAAACAACCGACATTACACGCGATTTCCTCATTGTTTCCCCTGAGCCCTGAGCCATGTGGTTCTGAAAGTCGTTGCGTTCTTGGGGGTACGCCATTTTGATTGGGGGCACCTTCATGCGCCGTCTGATCCCGATGGTCATTCGGGGATTGGGGGTGTGTTTTGGATGCCGATGGATGATGTCTTGTTTTTGCCGTGCGCTCGTCACAAGTGCCCCGAAGCGACCGGATCTAATAGACCTCTTGTTTGCCGGTACAGTTGCGACAAAGGTAGGGGGTAGTCCGCACAAACAATCAAGCAGTGCAAAGTTGCATCCCCAAGCGCATGTTTGCCAACGATCACATGGATCCTGTCATCACGCGTCCCCAGTCTTGGACTGCATGGATGCCGAGTCAATCAATTTTTGCTAAATAATGTTTGCCCGCTTGGGACAACCGAAATGTTTTTGCAGCTCTGGAGGTCACGGATGAACCCCTTTGCCAAATGGAATGACTGCCTAAATTTTTGACGTCACCCTTCACACCAGTGGGGAATGGCACGGTGACATATCTTCAGAGAATCCCCACAAAGGAAAATTGAGTTTGCGGATTCTCGCACGGTGCACGACAGCCTTATTTTTTCCTGTTCCGTGGTTACTGTTGCTTATGTTTCCTACCTTGCTTTCTTACCCTTCATGGTGTTAAGAGTATCTTGCCATATAATCACCGTTTCAAAAAAAATGTTTATTTTTCATCCTGATGTTTCATTATGTTGGTATTTTCTTACTTGAAGACGTTTTTTCACTATTTTCACTGGCAACAATTGAAACCACTGAAGGCCGGGGCTAACGTTGTACGTCAGCGTTGGTGACGACAGGCACTCTTCCTTCACGATTTTATTGTTCCCCATTGACAACAACATGTCAAATTGGTTGTGTTCAGAAATTTCATAGGACATGTTGTCCTTCGCTGTGCGTCATTGACTGAAACGACTTCTTGCGCATGATCTTGCACGCAACGTACAGCAATGCGCGCGTTCGTCGATTGAAACGTTCACGCTCTCATGTGCGCATGCCCAATGCCATGTGATTGAAACATGTGCATGCCAACCGGCGTCCTCCGAACAAACTGGCCAAATTCATCCAAAAAAAACATGTAGTGATTCCTTACAATTCCAGGTTAGGGATTTGTAATTTGTCATCATCGAAACTGTCTGAATTTGATTGTTTTTTTTGTCCAATAGGGCAAATATTCATTTTCTGCCTGCGTGCCGTCGGGCTGCTCATTTAAGCCAAAGGGTGTTTGTAGGTGAGACAAAACATTGATTCACGAATTGACCAAAGCCACACACTCCGAGGCATATTGCATCCAAATGCCTGTTACCGCAACATTTTTTTCCAATCATCAAACCTTTGAGCCCGCAAAAAAAAAAACAAACAAACAATTGTTTGTTCCACATATCAAAGGGTTTTCCTTGCTCTCTCCTTCTCACGTTCCATGTTACGGTTCGCTTCACCCAACAACTTTCATCAAGCAAAGCAATGTTATTTCCAAATTTTTAATATTCATATTCCAAACGACATTTTTCCGACCAAAATTTGCCACCATCACGATCCATCTGTTCTCGCGCGCGTTCATTCCAAAATAACAAAATCATCTTTGGTCTCACACGTGGGGTCTACCAAAATTCGGACCAATGCAAATTTGACATCGATTTTGGACCATTACAGTGCAAAGGTTCCAAAGGGCGGGGCGCCATTCGTCACTCAGCCAATAGTCGATGGCCTGCATTCCAAGTTGCGAAGGCGACATTTTACCACACATTTGTTTTTGGTCCCGATTTTTTTTCTGGTCAGTGAATCCAGATTGGGTTAATAATTTTTAACAACAGTCACATGGCACCCATCCAACAATTTTCGACTTAATTTGTGATACAACGCCCCAATGTGATTGTATAATTCTAGAAAATTATTTCCTGTCTGCAAGTTGCAGAGGCTAAAATTTGGAACACAACTATTTATCGCAACGTGCATCGGAGTGCGACATCCATTATGAATTTCAACACATGCGTTTGGGGTCATCATAGCGTTACAAAAAAATAATTCAAAATTGTCAACCAGTGCAGGTTTGCAAGTGCGACGGATTGCGTGTTCGGATCGATTCCATTTTTGTTTTATATAATGGTATTCTGTCAAACCATCATCGGCGAAACAAACCTGTAGTTCGCCCAGCACTTCCGCCCCTTGGATGTGACACTTTGGACTGGGCCGTTATTTTTGTTGACGATAAAATGTTTCCTCGGCACATGACAAGGACAATTTGTGTCGCCTTCGCTCAGTTTTGTGAATTGCGGTGCTGGCAGCTGAGATTCAAATTGCAGCTTAATAAAACTCAGGCATTACACTCAGAATACAAGATTGAAATTGCCGAAAACAAAACCCCTGAACGAGTCAAACAACCAAAATGCGCCGCAATGATTGGTGATGCCATGGGATAAAACATGACATGACTCTTCCACTGACTACGATGAGGGTTACCAAAAAATCCCACACATCATCGAACAAAATTCGGCAACCCCAATCAGTGTGAATTGAGCAGCACCCAATAGGCATGTACACTGGAAAAAAAAACAAACCCAGGGGTTTAATGTATCTAATGAACATGTCATTTTTGCATATGATGATGCGGGACGAAAACTGGGACGAAATTTTGAAATTGGGAATGGGCCTCCATTTGGCAAACAAAATGGACGCAGCAATCAACGAATTGAAACATCAAAAGAGGAACACGCCAAAGTTGAACACGCAAATGGTAAACGGACATGTTGGCGATAAAATGTCCCAATTTGCTACGGAAAACTGGGTTGGGAAGTGGTATATTGTGCGTCCCTGGATGATAGATACCAGCTGCTATGATTCATTGATTCATGTTCCCCGGCCGATTCAAAAAGTGTTGCAATCAATAAACGGTTCATAGATTTCAGCCAGGGCGGAAAACATATGATTTGACCTTGGTATTGGGATTGTTGCGAAAACATGGCGGGATCGAAATAAAAAATGTTGCATAGGAACATTTCGGAATCATAAATCGTACCAGTGTTGTTCAGAAACGCTGGCGAAAAATTGCAATTATGTCACGTCCACGTCACCAGTACGTGCGAGGCCCGTGGACATGTTTCTGTTTTGGTGGGCGACGTTGGTCAAGGCAAGGTTCCTTTTTTTTTGCATGAATTTGTTGTTTGATAAGTTTGTAGCCACATCTGCAATGTTAGTGTGCAATCCGGCCTTTGTTCATGTACCTCGATTCGGATTGGCCTTCTACTGGACACTTTGGCTGGGCCGAAGATCCATGAAATCCTTCGTGCATGTTTTTTTTCCAATGTCCGACCTTGGACAGGTTTCGCAATTTAGGGGCAATCCCAGAATACAAAAGGCACGAACAAATAACAATGAGTGAACGAGGCTTGCATGCTGCACCGGCCACCAGTATATAATAAATAGAATCATGATCATTATAACCACCAACGCAATGAACACCATAGCCGCCTGCAAAATGATAAAAAAACATTTTCCTGAGTGTTCCAAACGTCCATTTTTTTACACGTTGCAAACATGTTGCAATCATGAAACCTAGATACCGGCAAAATTCGTCAAATTTCGATTTCCATGTGGACTGCGGGCGACGCATTTTCCTTCGGCCCACTCGTTGTCACGAATGAATGCATGATTAATTCCATGAACACGCGTGAAAGCAAGGCCCACCCAATGCATGAGCAAACGAGTGGAAACATAAAGACAGTTGAATTAAGGAACGAACAACAAAGAATATGGGTATGAAGTGTGAAGGAATGAACAAAATGTAGGATTGAATCAAAGACCGAACGAATGAAGGAATGAAGGAATGAAGGAATGAAAGAATGAAAGAATGAAGGAATTAAAAATAAGGGAAGGAATAAAGGAATCAAATAAGTAAGGAATAAAGGAAAAGAGGAATGCAGGAGTGGAATGTGCGATTGAAGCATGGACGGAACGTTGAATGAATAAATGATATTACGTTTTTATTCTTGAGGCTTGGTTGGCAATGTCTTCGGAAACATCGAGCCGACCAACAAGGTACCATGGTCACTTGTGACCCTATTATCCGGTCACCTGCGACCCTATCCCTTTATTTACAAAACCCCCCCTGCGTTCCACCATACAATGGTCTCCATTCTACTTCTTTATTTAAACTGACCCCCCCCTGCGTTCCACTAATCCATTGTCTCGATTCTACTTCTTTATTTAAACTTCCCCCCCCTGCGCTCCACTATACCATGGGCTCCACTCTACTTCTTTATTTAAACTTTCCCCCCCTGCGTTCCACTAAACCATTGTCTCCATTCTACTTCTTTATTTAAACTTGCCCCCCCTGCGTTCCGCTAAACCATTGTCTCCAATCTACTTCTTTATTTAAACTCCCCCCCATGCGTTCCGCTAAACCATCGTCTCCATTCTACTTCTTTATTTAAACTTCCCCCCCCGCGTTCCACCATACACTGGTCTCCCCTCTACTTCGTTAATTGAACGGACCCCCCCCGCGTTCCACTATACCATCGTCTCCACTCTACTTCTTTATTTAAGTTGACCCCCCCTGCGTTCCACTATACCATGG
>Ga0126342_10005809_pt1 | contig 21689 bp, 22 predicted proteins | sample Cyp1metagenome_FD_92528 | JGI IMG/M metagenome (GOLD analysis project Ga0126342, IMG submission 92528) | Coral microbial communities from Lord Howe Island, Old Settlement Bay, Australia - Cyphastrea 1 metagenome | ecosystem: Host-associated > Invertebrates > Cnidaria > Coral ... | reverse complement strand
TTTTCTGTTTTTTTTTTTTTTTTTGTTTTTTTTTTTTTTGTTTTTTTTTGTTTTTTTTTGTTTTTTTGTCTTTTTTTTTTTTTTTTTGTTTTTTTTTTTTTTTTTTTTTTTTTTGCGTTTTTGTTGCCTTTTTTGCTTCTGTTGTTTTTGTTGCTTTGGTTGTCCTTGTTTTCTCTTCGTACTGTTGCTGATGTTCCTGGTATGCTTGTTGTTACATGTTGTTACTATTGCTGTTGCTGCTGCTTTTGATGCTGATGCTGGTATACTGTCATGATGCCATGCTGTTATGGTGTGTTGTCATGCCGTTATGCTGTCCTGTTGCTGCTGCTGGTGCTGCTGGTGCTGCTGCAGGTACCTCCGCCGTTCCCCGAGTCATTATCGTCTCCGTTATCGTGGTGGTGGGGGTGGTCGTCGTCGTAGTCGTCGTGGTTGTTGCTGCATATTTTTTTCAATGGTTTTTCTTGTTCTTGTTCTTATTTCTGGTTGTGTTATGTTATATATATAGAGTTATTGCTGTTGTGGTTGCTGTTGCCGTTGTTGCCATTGTTGCCGTTGTTGCCGTTGTTGCTGTTGTTGGTGCTACTGTTGTTGGTGTTGCTGTTGTTGCTGTTGTCGTTGGATTGATGGAGCGCAGGCTTTTAACTGCAAAACATCCGTACATTGCCATACATATCTGACATAACGGCGCATATGTTTGCGGTTGTTCACCTCGTGACATGCCCTCAGATCCACATATTCGCAATCTTGCGAACATTAGAGGCCGTTAGGAAAATGTGGCGGTACTTTTTTTTTGCAATCGGGGTGGAAGGAGTTTATTGCAAGATATATCCAACAAAAACATTGACGGACATTGAAAGCACTTTGGAAATCGCTTGATTGCGACAATTTCTTTTGATTGGGTCGCTATTTTTGTCCGAGTTTGTTTCAACGAGTGTTTCCAAATTTCTGTTTGAAATTGTTTCGACAAACAGCGTCGTCCTTTGCCAAACACCGTACTTCGGGTGTTCACAATTTTCACGCATACCAGGAACCTCCAGCTTGATGTAAATTTGTGTCCCACTGCCTCTTCGATACATAAATCGATCTTGCGTCATGTAAACCTAGTTTTGGTAATTAATGTAGTAGAACGTCCCGAGCAGAAACCGTTGATTCGAGCATTTTTCGGTTTTATGCACCTCATCGCTGTTGGAAACGTGATGCAAAAAATATTCAAAACGAGCGCAAATCGGCGCAAAAAAACGCAAACGGGCGCAAATTCAAAAAACGTGACCAAATGATGGTGCTGCCTCGGGCAGACTTTGAAGAAACGTAATTATCTAAATTTTGGGAAACGAAAAACGTCATGCAAAAAAAACCTGACTTTGGAGGCCACTGGTATGTACAGGAAATTGTTTGGTCCGACGGTTCGTAAAGGTTGTCGGCATGTTTTTGCGCGCTCAGCAGCCATGACATTCTCGCATTACAAAAATGTAGTAGGCCACCTTTGTTTCACTCGTTTCTGCAAAACGTACACTGTGCTGGGGAAATCATCAACATTTCGGCCCGGATCCGAACCCAGGACCTGCGACAAAATCCTCTTCTCCCATCGTCTCAGACACAAAATAACCGTCGAAAACAATGCAACCTGCCCGTTGTGCAGCAGAACTCATCCCAATCAGCCGGCGCGATTGTCACCAACTAAAACTGAGGCATCGGCAAAAACGAAAACACGTGGAAAAAAAACAAAACAATTGAAAGAAAAACATAGGGGTCTTTCCCCAGCTGCCAGGTGACGGTCTGTTGATACTCCCCACCTGCCAGGTGAAGGTCTCTAAATTTTATCAGAATTACGTCCTCCTCGTCCTCCTTTCACTTTCTTTCGTTCCCTCATTTTTTCTCCGAACTCCAGATCTCAGTGGGCACTGCCGGACCCCAACTGCGAGCGCCAGATTTCAGTGGGCACTGCCGGACCTCAACTGCGAGTTCCGGATTGCAGTGGGCAGGTACTGCCGGACTTGAGCCTAGATGCCAAACAAAATGCTAGAAAAAACGTCCGAGAAAATGGCAGACTGGAGGCAAAAAAAACTCGAATGAATGCTTGAAAACATGCAAGGTAGAATGCCTGATAGAATGCAGGTATGCCAAAATAGATGCCAGATAGAATGTGAGGTGGAACCTCAAAACATATGCTGTAAAAATCAGAATAAACATGCCGTATATATACCTCCAAATGCTTTGCCAGAAACTATGTCCGAATAGTTTTTCACGGTAGGGATCACTCGAAGCAAGTAATTGAAAGTGCTACTTTTCCCTCATGGACTCAAATACCAATTCATTCCCTCACTCGCTCCCTCACTCCCTCGTTCTTCATTCCCTCACTCCTTTCTTCCTTTATTCAATTCACTCACGCACGCGTACACTGTTCGCACATTAGGTCTCACACACTCAGTATCATTCACTCAATTTCACTCACTTAATCTCATTCAACCAAAATCCCACTCATTCAATCTCATTCAACCAAAATCCCACTCATTCAATCTCATTCTTTCAATCTCTCTCGTTCAATCTCATTCATTCAATCTCACCCCTGATTCATTCATTCAATCTCACCCCTGATTCATTCATTCACTTACCTATTCATTCATTCATTCATTCATTCATTCATTCATTCACTCACTCATTCACTCACTCATTCACTCATTCACTCATTCACTCATTCACTCATTCACTCATTCACTCATTCACTCATTCACTCATACACTCATACACTTCCATACTCCTTTGCTCACTCCTTCGCTCAAACCTCCGTGTCCCTTCTTGGGCCAGTTTGTCGTCGCTGCGGTCATCAAATGGGCCGGATCTCACAACAAGTGCTGGCTCATGGCGAGCTCCGCGCCGGTCTGGGCACAATGGGGAACTCGTAGCCCAGCTTGGGTACGCACGGACCCGACCAGCTGAGTCTGGGCATGTCTGTGCACACACTTTATCATCTTTATCGCGAGCTTGGGGTTGTCGGATAAAATGTCAGGTTAAATTAAATGATAAAATATATCGCAAATGGAATGCCGGGAAACATGGCACGTAGAATGTCAGAAATCCCAGATGACGGCCTATGAAAAATGAGACGATATACCTCAATCGTTAGATGATATCTTGCCGTTCAAAGGGTAAAAGGAGTAGCCTAGTCAAAAATGCAAGACTAGGCCCTAAATCGGTTTCCAACATGTAAACGTTCAATACTTCATAGTCCGAGGGCCCAAGACGTAGTGGAACCAAAACAAAAACGGATTCCACCAAAAACAAAATATATTTGCATTTTTTGTTTGTCGGGTCATTTTCATGAGAAAAGGTTCTGCTGCTGCGTTTGAATTTTTCTTGTCTCGTTTGGGACACTTTCGGCTTGTTTTGGCAAAACCAATATGTAAATTGAACCTATTCAGTGGCATGTGCTAAAATGTGTCCAGGTGCCGCATGTTTATCAAATAAATTATGTTCTGAAGTGCATGTGAGTCAAATGGTTTGCACCCAGAACAACTTCATTTGTTTCTCGCCACAGTGGGGACAACGTTGGGACGACAACAATGTATCACAAAGCACGTCATTTTTTCGACGTTTTTTTTTTGGGGCTGCATGTTTTTGACGAATTTTGCGTCGTTTTTTGCGAGATTGTTTGGTTCTGCCTTGATGTGCCCGCATCTAACTTGCAACATGGTTTGTTGATCTTTGCTGATAGCTATGTTTGGGGACGATGAATTTAATTACTAATTTTGCGTCCTTTTGCCTCACACGACTTCTTTTGCCCAAACTTTTGTACTTAATTGTGCCGTTGCATCATGCCATGTATTTTTCGAGACTCGTTGGCGTAAAACTGAATTTTGGTTCGTTTTTGCCTTGTCAGGTTGTTGTGGTCATTGCAATTTAAAAAAAATGCGAGACCACAACAATCCACACAAAAATCCAATGGATGGTCCAAGAACTGGGTCGTTGGATGAGAAACGTTAATATTTTTGCTTCGATTTTTTGTGCCGCGCTCCTGGCCAGAAGCACGCTGGTCTTGGACAGTTAGCTCTTTGGTTCGTTATTTTCTTTCTGGTCCGGGAAGGTTCGATCGTTTCGCCCTCAGTAGCCGAAATAGTGACGGTAGGACTTGCAGTTGCGACCGCCGGAACTTCGAGACGCGTGGCTTCGGGGTGGGCAATCATTGCTATGCAAGCGGTTTCCAACCTCTTTCTGGCAGCTGGAGGTGCGTTCTCTACGGTAGCGTGCTTGGCATCCGTGGTGTTCTTTGGCCTTTACAGTACTACCAAAAAAAAACAGGGACATTCCTCCACAGGCTTACAGCGTCACCAACTGACATGACGTTGGTTTACAGGTGCTGGCTTGCATACTCAGAATTGAGCACGGGCAGCGAGCTGGACGATGATTTTCCGTCCGACCTCACCGAAATGTTTTTCCTGGTTTCCTGTGCAGCAACGTTACTCGCAAGGTATTCCCTTGTATCATCATGGCTTGCATTTGTCCTTCCTGGAGCACCTCATGTCCTAGATAAGACAGGAAGAATTAAACGCTCAATACTGGGATGCATTTTTTCCATCAATCAAGGCAGAGACTGTCGCTTCGCCAAGCAGAATGGCGTTAGTGATTGTCGTGTATTTCTGCCAGAACCCATTTCTTTAGGATCCTGTTGACCCTCGTGTTGTTCGCATCACACGAAAAAACCCGGTTCCAGATTTCTCAAGCCACGTGCCAAGCCCTCGTGGACCAACTGTGTGACAGCACGGCAGTAGCAGTTGTCAAGCAGGGCCAGAACTCATTGAGGGATTGCGTCATCACGGCGGTCGACCCTCAATCGCCGGAAACGAGGCGAGGATTGGCCAACAAGGGCAAATCAGCAGCGGACGTAGCAGGTGAGACCCTTGTGCGCAAGGTAACACAAAAGATGCTCAAACATGCCGGAGTAGCAGCGGAACATCTCGATACGATGAGTTCTGTAGCTACCAACCAACGTATGGGGATAGTTATCCGTCCTTCTGGACAGACTTCTGCGCATTTGACTAAAGAAAAATGACTTCTCCAAACCTCGCAATATGTCCTCACGGGTCCAAACGGGGAGCTGGAGCCGCTCCAACATGGTGAGATCTTGTATGTCCTCACGGGCGGGGTCATGGCGTTGCTCTGATTGGCGGACCTTGTCCACATTCCTTGGCAACATTGATCGAGCGATGTACGCCGGAATTGGTCGTGTACCTTTTGTTGGACAGGCTCGAAAAATTGGCGTGACTGTTCCGAAGGGAACTACGGCCGATTTCTCCGCATATCAAGTGCCAGTGGCGCCCAAGCGTACGTCAGTGGCACGTCACGTTCTCCAGCAATCCTTTCAGCTGAAGGAGTTTCGATTACAGGTTCTCACATGGGCCGTACTGGAGCCGACGGTGTTATCGTGGTTCTTAATTCGGGAACGCTTCCGCACTTTACGATCTTGGAGTCGCAAGACGTGGGGGCCTCTCTGCTCCAGTTCCCCCACGCCCAAAGAATCCAAGGGGGCCACCAGTGTCTTGCGTTCGAGTTGCTGAGAGGATGCCCGCTGGATACTCAAAAGGCCAAAATCAAGAAAGACCCGGAGTCCTTTGTTGGGCTCTTCCCAAGATTGGAGGAGGGCCAAGCTGACCTTTTCAAAGGTAAGGAAAAAAGAGGGTGTGGCGGTTTGCTTGGCAGGCAAGCAGACGACGCCCCCAACATCAAAAAACAACCGGACAGGAAAAATCCCAAGAAAAACATGGGTCATTAAATGTCACCACTGAACATCACCCAGCCATGAGGTATCTCATCATTATAGTTTATAATTGCCATTGAAAGGTGATGTCCAATAGCCCCAAAATGGGACATTTACCAATCCCTGAAAAAAAGAGACGAGCAAGCTGAGCGAAGGGGTGGGCCGAATAGCGATTGACGCGCAGACAGCCTTCTCATGTGAAGAAGAAAGGCCGCAAGGATTTGTTCCTGCGGAGCTGGTGACAGCTTCATCACACAAAAACGGGAAACAATTCCTCAAACTTCGGGCCCAAAGCAACCCAGAAGCTCCAGTACGGGAGAAAAACTGGACGACTGCAATGGGTTTTTCAGGATCGTTTCCAGCGGATCTTTGGAAGTTTGCTTCAGTTTCAAGTACTCAGGCTTTTGGCACCAACCTCCACCTCCAGCTGGATTCGGAAGGAAACATCGTTGACGTGATCGCCAGGGATAATGTTCAGTCGGAAGAATTGGAAGCCAAACTTCGGGCCTTTGCGAAGTGTCCCTTGTATCATGCGGATGAACCTGGGATCGAGATCTCTTCTGGACACGTCCTTCATTGGACATTTGAACCCGGAGCTCATGGAGTGACAGTCGCCACGGAGGGCGGACCGGAACTTGCTGGCAACTTTCTGACAATCGCTGCAGCGCTTTGTGGCACCGAATGCACGTTAGAAACTTTGAGCCGGGCCTTTACAACGTGTTCAATAGCAATTAGGAGGCATCTTCATGGCCTGTGATCCTCTGCTCATCACGGAAACTGAGTTCTGCGTGCTTCAACACAATCAAAAGGGGTATAGGGGGGCCAGCCCGTGCAAAACGTAGAATTCCCGACGTTATGTATTAGATATCAATTATAAGGGGGGGGGGTCTCCCCTCAAAATGGTCATGGGTTCAATTCCCACGGGTGACGCGGTCACGGTCCTCCACAGTAGCACAGGAGGCAGCTGAGTGCCTTGTACGTGCCACGCACCAAAGGCCGTAGTTTAGCCGTGCTCAGTGCCGTGATGCAATTTCCGGTGATGACCAAAGACAAGACTCTTTTGGAACAAATTTTACTCCTGGAAAGGTTGTCAGATGAATACACCAAAAGCGCTGGTCATCAAATTGCCCCTGACATTTTACTGTCCACGTTGGTGCGCATTTTGCCAAAAAATGTTCAACGCCATGTTCAGTCGACTATGACAGAGGACGAAACATACTCTCAAGTCCGTGAACAAGTTCTTGCTCATGAAAGGATTTCTTCAACATGGTCTAAGGACAGAGTGATGGCTGACATCAATGGTACAGCCCTTGGCACAGTGACTTCCTATGCGACTGGTGATTCTGGCGTAGCTCCGATGGAGATCAACCAGGTCAAAGGGAAGTCCAAAGGTAAAGGACAAAGGGCAAAGGAGCACAGAAAGGGAAAGGAAAAGACAAAGGCAAATCGAAAGATGGTGGCAAAAGGCAAGGGAAAATCCCAGCAGGGTGGCAAACACAGTCAAAGACCGCTGATGTTTACCGATGCAACTACTGTGGTGCCATGGGACACTGGAAACGAGATTGCCGCAAATTTCAGGCTGATAAAGCCAATGGTGTTGTTCGACGAGTTGAAGCTGATGGATCATCTCAACATGCAGCATCACGTCCAAGCAGTGTTGGAACAGCGCAACAGTCACCCAGTTCTTCAGCATATCGTTCTTCAGGGAATGTCAACCGTGTTGCCTTTAGCGATAGCACTCTGATCATTGAGGGCCTGACAAAATTCTCAAACTCAGGAGCTTCTGGTTCTGGCCTTGTTCGAATGTTGCAGCAGTCAGATGTCACGCACTTTGACATGATGATGATAATGTTTGGACGTGTTCACCAACTTTGCATGATGAACCCAATCGTTTGCACCATGTCAGGATGATGTCTTTTGCAGGTGTTTCTTATGCCGAGATCATTTTGGACTCAGGTGCAGATACTAGCGCACTGCCGTTGACTTACGCTGATGTTGGTGAGTCATGTCAACATCAGACAGTTGGACAAGACTTCATTGATGCACAAGGTGGAAAACTTGACATACGTGACACAAGACTTGCAACTGTTGACCTTGGCAATGGAGTCATTTTGCGTGAACTTTTCATGATTGCAAACATCAGTTGTCCTTTGCTTGCACTTGGTCACATAGTTCGAGCAGGCTGGGAAATTCAGCACTTCAGTGCTGGAGTTTTTCTTGTGAAGAATGGCAAGTTTGTCAACGTGAACTTCAAACGCAACTCACTTTGTGTGAAAGGTTCCATGCGAATGATCTTTGAGGACGATTGTTTGAGTCCAACCTCAACAGCTCCAGAACCAAAGGCCTTGAAAGCAATTCATTTGCAGCCAGTGTTGAGACGTTTACTCCTTGGATGGAACAAGGTGAATCCACAGGTCCATGCATTGATCCACAGGTCCATGCATTGACCACTCGACATGCAAGGTTTGTGGATACTACGCCTTGCCTTGGAGGTGAGATGATGTGGTTCAGAACAACGCTGGTGTTTCGGGATGCCGAAGGATGGGAGTTGCTGGAGCTTGGAGAACCCACTTCAAAGATTGAAAACTTGGAGGGCGAGATATATGCCCCAGAATCTGTTGTAGAAGTTCTCACAATTGCACATGCGCACAGTGTCGCATCACAACAGCTTGGTTTTACCCTGCGTGATGGAGAACAGGCACCCTACTTTGACGCAGATGTCTTGCCTGAGCAAGCTGGCGATGATGAGCCAGGTGAACAACAAGAGGGCCTACAGCCTGTGCAGGAGGCCCCAGCCGAACTGCCTGATGCAGAACCATTGGATGAAGAACGCATTGTGCCTTATACAGATGAGAGTACAGTCACAGTGGATGGAACAATTCTCAGCTATGACAATTCTTTGAAAGCTCTTCGAGCTGGATGCCAAGCATCTCCATCTCCCAGAGCCTCAGAGTCAACTTCCTGCTGCTCCCCCGGAGCCGGCCACTTTGGCACAGGGATGGTCGCGATCAGTGCGTACTTCACCTTCCTGCGCTTGGATACTCCCAAGTCTGTTCCCTTATTGAAAAGCCCACAGATGTCTGCTGACATCACAAAAGCACTTTCCTGCCACTTTTTCCTACGGTGAGGTTCTGCTGATCCCATGGTTTCCAGGCAAATCCGACAGTCCCGTCTATAAGGAACGTGCTGGGATAGCAGATGGTTTTCCACTCCTCACGGTCCAACTTCTGCAGCACTGGCTGCTGTTTTTGTTCCTGCAAAAACATGGGCATCACCATCTCAAGTGACTCGACCAAGCCTGCTGCCCATAATGACCACAGAGCGATCTGCCTCAGGCAGTTTTGAAGATCTTCTTGAATCTCCTCGCCTGCGGCTGAAGCCTTAATGCCGTCCAGTTCCCGCATCTGAGCCATATTGGTCATGAGCGTCGTGGGTTTGGTCTCGGATGCCCCAATGCCCCTTGATCCACTCGGATCTTGAAGACGTCCGGCTGTCTTCGCATGAAGTCCTCTGTCTCTACCCATTCCCAGAACGACGGGTAGTCCCTTTCCAACCCATCCTCAAGGTACTCAGCTGGGTCCTGGGGATTCTCCACAAGGAGACCACAACGGCGGGTATCGTGCATCTCTTATCCCTTCCTGGGATTTCTCATGTAACCAAAGTCTTCAGCCACAGGGCTGTGTCCTTATCCGTTTTAATCATCTCTTTCTCATTCAAGCCTTCCAAAGAGAAGCGAGATTCCATCCTTCTTCTGAGCGGTCGCCGTCTTGGGCTTCTGTGCAGCCTGCTCACCATCCGGCATGGGCGACCCGCTGTGATCATTCCGAAACGGCCTCTTTCAGCCAAGCTCCAGAGATACGACCATTCAGACGCCAAGTGCAAATCAGCTTAGGGATTCGCAGAGATGTCCAATGTTAGGACCTCGGCCGCCCATGCGCTGCCATTTCTCGGAATGGGACCCGCGCCGTGCAAACAGATGCAGAACTACTCCTCCCTTGGCTCGTTCCAGCCTCCGTCTCTTTCGGATGTTCCACGGCATGGGCGCCTCAATCTCATCCCACGACACGCCCTGGCCTCTCATCAGTGACCAGTTTCTTCTCGGAACTTGTGGATACTTCTCCTTCCACCAGTCGACTTCCTGTGTTGTTGGGGGCATACGTGTCCCCAACCCCATTCCTTTGCTTGACCGTCTTGAGGAACAACGACTTGACCGACGTCAAGGACTTAACTAACCCATTCAAATTCTGCACCAGCCCTCCAACAGCCTCACCTTCCTGCTTCGGCCTTGGAGCTTCAGCTGGTTTCCCTGCTAGTTTCCCTGCTTCAGCTGGTTTCCCTGCTAGTTGATCCCTTGCTTCAGGCGTCATGGGGTCCTTTCCTGAACCCTTTTGACCCTTGGAATCGTGGACCTTAGCCAGCTTCTTTTCCGATTTCTGCCCACCATTCCCTTCCTTCGGCGTCACGGTTGGACAATCGTTCTTTCTATGTCCTTTGGATGAGCACAATAGACACCTCGACGATTTTTCCAGGCTGCCCCAGTCATGAGCATACCCGCACTTCTCTTCTCGCCTCGCCTACGCCCTTCATCAGTGCCCCAAAAACGACACGGTGCCTTAGCTCCCTCATTCCTCTTCCATGGTTTTGAACCATCCCCGGTCAGAGCCTTCACAGCTGGTGCTACCACCGGCTGCATTACATCACTAGCTGCCTGACCAGATGTCGCTGCCTTAGGGACAGCCTGAAGAGCATTGGCCAGTTCTTCCAGCTCAGCCTGTATATATTCGATTATATTCGGCCCATTCCTTCGGGGCCCTGTCAACATCCAGCTGTTGGCGCATGGTCGCGAACTTGAATGCCACTTGGTTCCCACCCAGCTTGGCAGTTCCTTCTGCGAACTTAGCCAGCACACCTGTCAGCACCAGAGGGTCAAGCGTCACACGCAACTCCCCCGATCTCCCCACTAACTTGCGCGGTTGGTATGTTGTGAACAATCGGAACAAGACCCGACTGCCGAAAGTCGCCGTGAGGCAATGGCCTCCTGCCTGAAGGTCTCGGGCGTACAGCCCAACAGCACGGAGATGTCTCTCTGCTCGAGCCTGGCGAACTGTTCCACCAGTCTAGGAGCTTCTGGATTCACCCACAAATTTTCCAGCGGTGCTGCGGACAGCCATTGCACATAGTGGTGTTCTACAGTGCTTACCGTCAGTGTCCACCACTCTTGGCGCTTCCAGCCACATCGCACATGATGGGATACACAACTGTCATCCAATCCCCGAACTGGAGGGATGCATCTTGGCCACCGGGAGCTGGCAACTTCGGCAACTCCAAGTTCCTTACTATGTTTCAGTCAACGATGAACCTGGCTGCGCAGGTGTTGCCTGATTTCCCAAAGGATAACCGGACTGGATCCCAGACGGTGGGGTGGGTGGCCTTCCACCTTGTTGAGGGCTTGGTTGACCTCCACCTTCCGGAACCCACACCCAACCTCCAGTTGGAACATACTGCTGACCACCCAAGGTCTGTCGCCCATCCGTGCCACTTGAGGCTGTCTGGTACGACCGGGTCTCATCTGCAGGTGCCTGCAGCTTCTGCATCTCTGGCGCAAAAGCCTCCTTTGCCTCCCGCATCACCCGTTTTCGGATTTCTTCTACTGCCAACGCAGCTGGGTCCACCATTCCTTGGTTTCCTCTCATTTGGCCATCTACCCCGGGAACCGGGGTCACCGCAAGACCCGCAGATCTCACAGGATCCTGGCTCACCGATGTAGCGGCCTTCACTGCAGGAGCAGGGCTTACCGCCGGAACGGGAGGAACGGGAGCCGAGCTCACCGCAGCTGCAGCTGCTTGGACTTCACGAACCGGAGTCATCATTACTTGGCTCCCCTCCTTCGGTCCCAATTGGCTAGGTTCAGCCAAAATCCTAGTGCTTCCTGCTGGACGGCAGCATTCCAAAACAGATGAGCTCCCATCTGTTGGTAGGTCTGCTCCAAAGATTTCGGCATCAGCGTCAGCGGCTGCTGCAGAGGCTCAGAGAGAGAGGCCCCAACATCCTATCATTAAATCTGGACGCCCTCCATCCCGAACAGCACCTTCATGATCGTTGCCTCTGCGAGGTTCAGCACGTAGACCTGGTAGAGGAAGTAGAGCAGAAGGATCCCCTTGAGGTATCTGAGGGTTCACGGTCTCCAGGAGATCGTCCCAATGCACGCAGCTGAGTGCCAACTGCACCTGCCGCATCTTGAAATGTTCCCCACAGAAACTGACCAGCCACCAAAGGTCTCGGCATCCCCTCTCCACCTTGCCTCATCAGCTGCTGCTGCCCCACTTCAGCTGGTGGTGCCACCGCTTGTGGCCGCAAGGCTTGTGGTACTCCTCTTCCACAAGGTTGAGCTTCTTCTCGAAGTCCAAGCGCTACCAACTCCAACCTCCGAACTCCAGGCCCATCCTCAGGCCCTCAGCGGTACAGAGCGTGCCCTCTGCCTTTCCACTTGAATTTCGGCAATCCTCCTGTCCAAGGTCCCGTCGGCCGTCTCACCTCGGTCTGAGCGTCGACGCTGCATCATCATGGCTATACTATGCAGCGGTAGCGAGGTTTGGGCTCATAACCTTTGGGGTTATGAACGAGGACGTCAACAGCGCTCTGAGCTGCCAACCGATTTTCTTGAGCCATAAGCGGAGCAGCGTTGGTATAGCCATGCTGCAAGTTTCAATTGCTATGTCACACATGTACAGCTGTCGGTGAAAAATGAGTAATGGAGACTTTTCATCATCCACACAAACAAAACCTTACGACCACCAACTTGCAGTTTTCATGGCCAACCACCTCACACCACTGCTAGATATTTGTCATAAAATATTTTAGACAGGAACACTTTTCAACAAAACTTGCATCTTCAAAAATGAAACTTACATTTAGGGAGGTTTTACCTTCTAAATGTAATATTAGTAATATTGCAGCTTTGAGGCCCCTCCAAATTTCAAAGGGACACCCCTAAATGTAAGTTACATTTCTGAGTTTTACCTACCCAAAATGCAAGTTACAGTTTGGGGAGGCCCCCCCAAAACGGTAGGGATGTTTTTCCAGGTTTTTCCCACTTCAGGTTGACGCGGACCATTTCGGGGCAATCTTTTGTATTTTGTTCCCGGGATTTTTTGGCTCATGGCTGACGGACACAGTGATTTTGTTTGTTTGTTCTTTATGAGAGGTGATATCCGTTTCTTCTTCCCAAAGTCTACGGGATACATGGGATACATGTCCAGTCAGTCATGTAAACACACCGCAGCAACAAATGTCCAACCCAAACTAAGAGCAAAACTTCTGCACGCCAGTGGTTTCCGAACATGTTTTGGTGCATTTTTTGAATAAAATTCCGTCGCCACCATGCAAATTGGATACCTCGGCGGAGCTGTGTTGGCCTCAGGATGCCTCAGTGACCTGGTGAAGTTGATTTTTCTAGGTTCAGCATAAGTTGTGTTGGCCACATCCAATGAAACAGTGAAAACGAGTGATGCCGGAAACCGTGTTTCTTGCCCCACGGGCGTCTAGGATTTGAAAAGTGAATTATTTTGTTTTTGTCGTTCTTTACCGCATTTTGCCGTTTTTTCTCCTTGAATTTATATAATTTATGGATACGCACAAGGATTCGTTACATTAACTGCTTTGGCGTACGGGTTCAGGTGGCAGGAGCTGCCGCCAGCGTCTGGTAGCCCAAAGATCAGCGGTCAACTCGCTGGGGCACTGGCGGTTCCAAATTCACAAAGGGCATTAAACCCACCAGTAATTGAAATTAGAATTAACAATTTCTTGCAACGTAAATTATCAATACCAAGAGGCGTGATGTTCTTACAATGGTCGTGCATGTTCCTGATTGGAAGGGGTGGAATACTTTGGATGAATACCTCATCCGATGCGAAAGTTGCGATTGCCGATTGCCAAACAAAAAGTTGGTCAATAATTTTTTGAGGTCAATAAGTTGTGATACATGGGGTCCTGGTGAGTAGTTGTTCATGTGCTTTTCGTTTCGGATGTTGGTGCAAAGAGATTTCTGGCATTGGGCACTGTGCCCACGTTCTTACTGTTACTGTACATGCGGCTATTGCTACTGTGACTGCAACTGCATCAGTTTCATGGCATCCAAAGTCCATCCAGCTCCAATTTCCTTCTGTGCCTGTGGAGCCTGCTGTTGGCATGCAAAGGTTGCCATGTCCCATCCTGCAAACGAACTTGGAAGTGGAACATTATTTCACCCATCGTTTCCACATCTCAACAATTCGACCATGGCTCAATTTCCCCCGCGTCACAAGCTGACACTTGGCTCGATGTTGACTTCAGCAGATTGCTGAGGTGCAAGCGGTGTTCGAGTACAATCAGAAGAATTTTAAATATGACCGGGAGATGCGACAGGCTGGCCAGTGGCACTGAAGGAATAAAGTTAGGGGTTGTGAATATGCTTAGTAAGTAACTAGGAAAGTAAACGCCCAGTGAACACTCAACATGTATGTTTGGCAGGTGAACCTGATTCTATTTGCATATTTTTTAATGTTTGTGATGCCAGTGGTGGGCGCGCATGCTTCGGCCAGGGGTCAGGGTATATAAGATAAATATATATATATATATATATATATTTCACCTTTGAACGTGAAACAGGAGGAATTCGCAATATGATCTCCAAAAACCCAACTTGTAATGATCTTGAAACGTCGATCCGTTTGATGATTATTGGGTCTGGTTGTGTACCCCAAATCCCGCGAAGCCATGGATTCGAGGATTATGTCCGCACTATGCCAGGTGGCTTGCACGAAAAATCACCACTAATGATACGATCACCTTACCGCCACCACCGTCCTATGCGCCAGAAAACGGAGTTCAAGACCCGGGAGTGGAGAAATGCTCAGTGCGACTTGTGGCGCGCGAACCTCATGGCATGTGTCAGAGAAAAGAAACAAATGGTGGAAAGGAAACAACCAAAGATGCCGAGGATTTTGTAACCAAATTGGTATTGGTGTCTGATTGCAGGTTTGGTAGGCAACAGGCGTTCTATTCTTTATATTTCTTTATGATCTTTATGTTTTGGATATGTGGATTATTGTGGATTCACATACGTGCCATTCCATGTCCGTATGTGAGAACAAAAACGGTATTCTTGCTGATGTGCAACGCATCAAAAACTCAGTGGCACCGCAGCACGGCGTTCGCACGAGGTGATGACGTGCGAGAAATCATCGGATTGACCGAGCGGAAAATGGACAGTTATTTGGCCGTTGGAAACTGAGTGAAGTGCTTTGCGTATCAGATTGTATCAGCAACCTATCAGATTTATCACTGTGTGGTGGTACAGTTCCTATTGTTCCTACCTGCTGACACTAGTGGCGAAAAAATTGACTAATATCACTAATGTTTTCCGCCCTCACTGCATCACGTGTTGTGCTTGAAAGTACTTGGTTGGACCAGAGGTTTCCAGATGGGTGAAATTGTTCAGTGGGAAGGTGCGATCCAACCTCCACCTGCTGAGTCCTCCTATGATATCTTTTAAAACCCTTTAAACATCTGTCTAAATATTGTCCAACGTTGGATTTTGAAGGCTTTGTTCCCCAATAATAGCAAATAGCCTTAAACAAATTGTAATGTGTCAGTTTCGTTTCTTTTCAACCTATGAAATGTTGGAAAACATTGGGCTTCGATGGGTTCTCGAAACCTTCCCCTCATTGCATTCACCGAGATTGGAACACTTCAACTGGGAATGTCTGTGGTGCTGTTCTGCGAAGGCCGTTTAGAACCAGGCCAGGGACGAGATGTACCGCGAAGTTGATGCATCGAATATTCTTCGATGCCCACTACTGACAAAGCCTATTTGGATCGGTTATTATAATATGTATATATATATATTTAATACTTCATTTTGATTTGCAACATGAAAAGGGGGACCATTACGAATACCACGTAACATTAACAAACCAATATATATATATATATATATATTTATAGAGTATAATTAAAATATAATAATAATAATAATAACAATAATAAAAATAATAATATATATATATCACCTACTATGTTTGTGGCATCTAAATTTCAAGTTCATCATCGGCTTGGATGCCATTTTACAAGGGCCGTCCCAATCAAGGCACTCCACCCTGGCTGATGCACATGTACATGATGTCCACCGTTGGTGCTTTCATGTGCCCTGGCATTTTTTTTTTGGTTCAGTCCAACTGAACATGCTGGGGAACATTAATGTCATATTTGCTCATGTTTTTTCATGAATCATATGCCGAATTTTGCACATGACTGGTCTCTTGATTATGTTTCATGGTAATTACTTTCCAATCTCTGGTTGATTTGAGTACATTTTGTAACGTTTTTCTTTAGAGTAATTGTATCACAAACAGTCCTGGGCCTTGTTTATCAATCACCGGTACCAATCAGAAACACAAGGGATCAAAAAGGTACAAAAGGCAGCTACTTGATGAACATTGACTTCTGCATCCATAGTTAAGTTGGTCCACCCAAGTGAACTGCACATGTTTTTATATTTTGTTCATACCTTTTTGTTTAACCGTTCCAATTCATTGCTCAATTGAAGGACATAGGCATGTCATGTTCGGAATCCAACATGGAAGTGAACAGCAAATAGATCAAATAGTGTCGTGCACGATTGTCGCTGCTTACATGTTCAGGGCTTCCTCGTGGCAATAATATTCAATACTAGATAAGTGAATCTGCTGAATTATTGGACCGGCTTCCTTCAGGTTCCGTTCTTTCACCTGTTTGGTGATTTCAATTATTTGGCATACCTTTGGCACGTTTTCCATGTCAATTTTGAGATGATGAACCTTGACTTTTTTTTGCGGGTAAACCATCATCTAGCGGGTGTCTCCACCCAAGGTACCTGCTGATGGCAGTATGGCTGGCCATGCATGTCCGGGAACACCAGGGTCAGGTCATGGCATACCGATGCAGAAACTAGGATTTCTCATTGCCATGTTTGCATGGGTTTGTCTGCAAGTCGGATGCCTTACATAGATCTAATGGTTTACCGTCATTTGCTCCAGTAAACGTCGCTATTTAAGAATACACCCCTTTGGATCAATCCTGCGAAGGTATTCCGTATATATCTTGATATACCTTACACTCTTCACTTTCTGGATCACCTCTGCTCTTTTGGCTTCACCATGTTCCCACGAATGGATTGAAGGCAATTTTTCCGTGAACGCTGGTGACAGAGTCATCAGAACCCACTCCCCGCTGCAGCCCTTCTTTTGTGACCCCAGAACGCAGATCAAACCATGGCCAACATCCAAGTTACAGGTACAGGGGGGGAACCCCAAACCATTGGTCCACCCCGGGGTTAAACTTGGATGATTTGTAAAATCCCACCTTAGAAAGTCTCACGGACATCTCCAAATGATACATGCGGGGAGGATTACATAGAATACTTCCATGATTGGCAATGATTTTAAAAGACGCCAAACATCCCGCAACCACATATGCTCTGGTGAAAATTTACAGAGCTGGCGTAGCTTGAATAGTCACGGAATTGTCACTACCTGATTTCCAGACTGCAACCATGCACCCTTATCCTTCTGAATGGAGTTGCATGTCCTAAGCAACGCCGAGGCAAACCCCAGTTGTATCGGTAGTTCTGAACCAATTCTTATACATGGTGCGTTTGGTTGGTTGTGTCATCATCTCCACCATCACCTTTTGCATCTCACAAGTAACATGCCTCCACGTCTTCAGACCACTTCATTGATTTGAAACCAAAATTGACTAAATACCACCCAGAAACCTTGATTTTGTGTGGGATCTACGCTATTCCTTTTCGTGGCCAATGGTATTTTCAATTTGGAGGGGTTATTATATCTTTGACATCAAGCAGCCATGATGCTTATTGACATCATCATGTAGTGAAGGTTCAGGGTGTATATAGCACCCATATCCCAATTCGATCCCAATTCGTGATGCTTTATAATTGAATCCTGATTTTTATTGATGCCAAAGTTCCAATGCATGATGCTTCGCAGATGTAACCTCATAATGTTCGATGGTGATTTTCCCTGTCTTTGACGCTTAATCCCATCCTTTTTGAATCCTTTCTGAAGGTTTTTTGTAGTGAAACCCCTCAGTCTTGATGGATCTTGATGGTCAAATCGTGCTAAGCCCATATTCCCATCAACCATAAACCATCAAGATCTATGCTGTATCCATCCAACCCATGCATTATACATATATCCCCATAATTCCCCATATATCCCCATCAACCATCTCCAGCCCGACTTAGGCCTCCATTGTGGCGCAGTGTTCAGAGGTGCGCTTGCTGACTCAGTATGTCCGCAGGCGGGTCGGAGAGGAGAAAAAAATGTGTGGAGCGTTGGGTGAATAGCCATAAGAGGTAACATATGTAACATGGGAATGGAAAGATATGGAAAGTCCTTAAATTTCCGACAGGAAAATCAGAAAATCATTTGCAGGCACTTTGGCAGGCTGATTTTCCTTTTCCAGGTTGGGTTGTTGAAGTGCCCTTCATAGATTGACAAATGGACTGGGTGACATATAATCATTCTTATCCAGATGCACTGCGATACACCGCGTCGAAGTTTGTGGACGTCTTCTCGTCACATGCCAACCAACTAGGCGGCTGTGCCCACTTTGGGTCTGTTTTTCTGTCATGAAATGCCCAATCCAAATAGTCCCATTCTCCGATCATATTGAAGCCCCAAATATGGGACCCCAAGATGAATTGATCCAACATATCCCACCGGGCTTTCATTTTGGGTGATGTTCAATCTTTTCCGGTGGACAGGAGTATAGTAGGTCATGGCAAACAAAAACAAAGAGAATGAAGGGAACAAAAGGAAAAGTATATAACCTACAGCTGTTGAAAAGACCTGCATTCTACTTTTCTTAGCATCGGGCCCCTTGAATTCCAAAGCCCGCACGCTAAGCCGCTAGGCCTATCCCCACCTGGGAGGAACTTCAGGAGCTCGCTATGTTGGGAGATGTGTTTAATGTACCCTCTGGCAAACATACAAAAAACTATGGAAAGATCCACCATTTTTAATGGGTAAATCCACTATGAATGGCCATGTTCAATAGCTATGTTAAACTACCAGAGGGTAAGTTCCAGTGCAATCACATCATTCGCAACTCATTCCCTTGCTCGATGTATATCTTATCTACTTGCATTGCATACCAACAAAATCATCCAAATGTTGGTGATCATGCGAATTTATATGCATGGGTCGGCCAAATCAGGGGCTGATATTTCGACCACAACTGGTCCGTAGGACATGCGCACCTTTGCGCAAACCTATGAACACTTGGAGTCACAACAGGTGATGTTGTAAGCTCAGCGGATGGGATTTGGGCTCGGTGGTACATCGCAAAGCTGGGGGAAAGAAGCAATTAAACCATACTAAACCGATGCTTAGTGATGTTAGTGAATCCTCTTAAATATGAACCTCCATTAATATAGATACTCGCACCTCAGAAACACGGAAGCTTCTTTGGCTGACCCCCGGGGCACACCACAAGGGTTGAACATTCATCCGGAGATTCATCACTATTCTTCCGGTGGCCCCTTCCCAACGGTCAGAGGTTTCTCAGTCCGCATGGGCCTTCAAGTCCTGGAATTGGTCTAAAAGAAGATGTGCATTTGGGGTCAAACACTCTTGCTTTCCTGAATAGTTTGTTTCCTTGAAATCAATCCATTCATTGGATATTGGATATAGGATATGGATAAAATCAGGTGCACCATAATATCATCCAGAATGTCACCACTATTCCCAATTCCCTGGAGTGACTGTTCTCCGGGTCTGGGGGTGTACTTGGCTCAGGCAAGGCTGGAACCCCTGGGTTATGCATTAAAACAATCAATCGATTATTTTCACATATTTTTATTATGCCCTATGATATTCCATAGTATCTTATCATATCCCTATTCTGGTTGGGGTTATGCCTCATTATATCATTATCATCATTAGTTATTACACTGGCTAAATTCCACTTTTGATGATCACGAGTCTATTTGGATTGGTTCACTAAGATTTTAGCCGGTTGAAAAACCATTTTTGTTGATTAAATCCAATTGTTGCCTAAATCACCACCATTTTGGATGACAAAAAATCTGAATTTTTCTTGGTGAAATCAGTGGTTGAGATTTCATCACACGAATTTCGTGGCTTAAATCACAGCTGTTTGTTGATGAAATCCCTTGGTTGAATCGCCATTTTGGTTGATGAAATACTACTAGTGTTGGTTGAATCCCGTTTTTTGTATTTTCGCATCATTTTGGTTGATTGAATGCATTTTTTTGGTTGCTTCAATCAGTTAAATTTCGTCTTAATCCATCTTAATCCCACAAAAATCCCGTGGTTTTTCTATGTTTTTCTCATCTCTCGTGCCGTGTTCGTCGGACCCCCGAGGCGGGTTCCCTTCACTGGAAGTGCGAAGCCAGATCAAGATCACGCGACAGGCGGGGTCCGAAACGGGTCTCGCTGGATTGGCATGGGCCAGATGTCGATTTGTCATCCGGAGGCTGGCAACAGTTTGAAAGACTCTTGTTTATGAGGTGATATGTTGCTGCTAAAAATGTTTCTACAATAATGCAACAAAAGAGCTCTTGCAGTCAGCAAGACAAATATTGGGCCAAAATGGCCGAAATTGACAAGTTGTTGAGACCTGCTCGGCTATCCAGAACTCAGATTTCTGCCGAAGATAGGCTGAGTAGTTTGGTTGATTGATCCACTTTGGAGGTGCAATTCCACTTAATTTGCGATGTTATGGTGGCGATCATAGGAGTTCCCAACTGATTGTGGTTTTGACACCATGGTGACTGTATCTCAACACCCTGCACCCCATGATATCCCACTGTATCACTAGTTATTGGTATTGCTTGCTAAATCCATCATCTAAAGCCCTATTTTGATGCTTATAGTATCTCATCATGTGGGTAAAACAATTTCATAAACCATCTCCCGGTCATCACCATTTTTATAGGTGGTATGTTGCCATTCCCAGTCATGGGTGGTTTATGGAGTTGTTTTAACCACATTAGTTATATTCAGGGACTGGTTGCGGTTTCCCACACTTGGTTTAACCATTGGTTGGTATACCACCCATGATTGTCATTTATGTGTTTAAATGATATAATATAACTGTTATTATTGTTATTATACCCATTATGTTTATTGTTGTTATTGTTGTTTATACCACTCAAATTGGTTTAAACCATTAGTTTACTCGTTGGTGGTTTGGAACATTTTTTAAATGACTTTCCATATGTTGGGAATTTCATAGTCCCAATTGACGAACTCCATCATTTTTCAGAGGGGTAGGTCGACCACCAACCAGCCATCAATTAACCAATGATTAACCATCATTAACCACTATTAACCACTACTAACCACCATTTTCCTATGGTTTTCCTATGGTTTTCCTATGGTTTCAACACAGCTCCAAACAAATCTGGGTTGAGTCCCCTTGAATCCCTAGGTGCCACCACAAGTTCCTTCGGTGCCCCGTTCGGATCTTCCAAGCCCAGTTCCACGGTGGGTACGGCTTCTCAACTGGGGAGAGCTATGGAAATGGGGTAGGAACTGGGATGAACATGTGTAGTATATTATCGTTATTATCGTATATTCATAAGATGTATGTATATATATATATACATACACGTATTTGTATAAGTGCGACATATATATCATAATATTTGTAGTAACACCCAGAAAGATGGAACGGTGATTTATCACTATTTTAGTAGGATTTTCTTACTTCTGTCTCTTTGGGGCTGCTATATATATATATATATGCTAACCCCCCCCCTGATACCTACTTCTTACTGTTAATTCCTTCCTTTCTTCGTAACTACATCTGTGCTGGCAGCAAGTCATTTGCAAGAACCATGTGGGTTACATGCTTGAGGGAGCGTGGGTTC
>Ga0126342_10005808_pt1 | contig 21689 bp, 17 predicted proteins | sample Cyp1metagenome_FD_92528 | JGI IMG/M metagenome (GOLD analysis project Ga0126342, IMG submission 92528) | Coral microbial communities from Lord Howe Island, Old Settlement Bay, Australia - Cyphastrea 1 metagenome | ecosystem: Host-associated > Invertebrates > Cnidaria > Coral ... | reverse complement strand
TAATAAAAATAAAACTCGATAAAAAAAAAACACAAAAAAAAATATATATATATATATACAAGATAAATAGAATATTGATAACAAGAATACAGCAATATATATATATATATATATGTATACATGTATATATATATATATGTATATATATACATATGTGGCTATGGATCAATACCTATAAAATACCATTTGTTAAGGGGATGAAGATCCATAAATCCCACCTCAAGCGCCGCACGGGGGCCCCCAGCGCCGCGTCGAGGCGCTGGCCTGCCTGAGAGATATGTTGCTGCAACATGTGGAATCCATGGCCCACAACCGATAGCTCAATCAACATATATATACCCTCTGGTAAACTAACATAGCTATGGAAAATCACCATCTTTAATGGGTAAATCAACTATAAATGTGGTATTTTCAATAGCTATGTTAAATTACCAGAGGGTGTATATATATACATAATCCTAGGGACTTTGAAAGGATTTTGGTTGAGGCCATGTGCAGAAACTTGGGCCTTAGGATAGGGATGGATAGGGGATGCTTTTGCCGTTGAGACCGAGGAGAAACACCATCATGGCCATGTTTTCTTTCAATTGTTGGTAGTAAACCGCGGTCATTTTGGCACCAACTTTGAACCATGAAACATCAGGAAATTACTGTCACCACACCAACAACATGGGAATATGGTTCTTACTGAAAATAGGGAACGCCCAAAATTAATGGATCATTATGTCCCTTTCAACATTGAAATTACTATGGCAACGCAGGAAACCACAAAGTGCATACGAACAGTGGAGTTTTCCTTCCCGGTGGTGTTTGAATCGTTCCAAAAATAGGGAATTCTGATGATCATCATTACTATCATTATTCTTCTGATGATAATGAGAATATTTGTAATTGTGCAGTCATAGTAATCATAGTAATTACGACTAGAATCAAAGCTTTGTGTATGTATATATATATAAAAGAGAAGACATGGGTTTTCTGTAAAATCATAGGGAACACATCATTGTTTTCACATCCTGGAAACACACTGTTCTATCTTTCTGGAGGGGTGCTCTACACATATAATCATCATCATAACACATTATAATGATAATTGATAGTAGCACCATATAATGATAATAGTGGTTATAATGATAATAGTGGTTAACATTATATGATAATCATCATACACATACTATTAACATTCTCATTATCATAACCACAGTACCTGATAGTAATATAACCTGATTATAATAATGATTACAACCAAAGTCAAAACGATTTAAATATACATAATTATATATATATATATTGTTATGTCTATATATATAATTATATATTTAATGGTTTCTTGAAATGGAGATTCCCAAGCTCCCATGCGGTTCAATACTAAGTCATGGTCTAATGACTTGGACGATGCACGGGGAAACCCCATGACTTAGGAAAACCCCCCATATATGACATTGTAATCACTGTTAAAGCGATCACATATTCTCGAGTTTCTACAGAATATGATCGCATTTATGTATATGTTATATTAACATATACTATATATAGAGGTTTCCAAAAATAGAGCTACCCCCAAATCATCCATGTTTGTTTGTTTGTTTGTTTTTCCAGTATACACCATCCATTTTGGGATACCTCCATGTTGTTGTTACTCCCGACGGACGTTCCAAAAAAGGCGCACCTCCTGACGTTTCCGCGATTTCACCTGAAAATGGAGACGGATGCGGCTTAGATCCCATTAAATCCCATGAAATCACCACTAAATCACCATATCCCACAAGATATCTGAAAATTAATCACAATAAATCACTCCACCATAAGGGATTGACATGAATTGCTGTAAATAATAATCAATGAACAGTAAGTCATTCTTTGTTTAAACAAAAGAGAAACCATAATAAACAAGGATGATAAACAATGCTTCTGCTTTTTTGTCGACAAACATCTGGATGTCATCAGCAATCGTCAGCAATTTCAGCCAGATGGGAAGTGAGAAACATGAAGAAAATCTGGAAACATGTGCATCATTGGTCCAAGAATATCGGACAGTATTGGAAACATATATGCTGTAAATAAATACATGTAGATACATATAATATTAAATAGGTACTGCATGTTTATAATTTATACAATATAATGCAAATGTCATTTATTGCAACAAACATTTCAATAACGATGTCATGTCCGAACTAATGCTCACATAAAATGTAGCTGTACCACACACCACTGCACCTTTGTGGCGTGGACCATAGGCAAGTTGCCATCCAAATCTGCTCATCATCAGGGCTCCCCAAAGCAGAACAGTCATTTACCCCTGCAATGCATCATGGACGACCATTTCTTTAAGGGATGCAGATGATTGATGATGATGGTAGAGAACTATACACGCTCAACCAAACCTAAGCTTTGAATTCACGAGGACTCGACCTAAACCAAAGCTGTTTTCGTTGGAGACGGCATGATCCCTGCAAGATTTCCAAAACTGGATCCAGAGTGGACCCAAAATTGCATGCTTCAACGCCAGAAAACACCCATCTCCTAGTTGAGAAAGTCATGTTCCGGCCGAGATGGTGCGTACCATCTTCTCTATACATTCGAATCATTCAACTGTGTAGATCCCCGAAAAAACCTATGACTAGCCCAACAAAGGATCTGGGTAAATTATAATAATTTGCTAACCTGAAATAAGGCTATGTTGGGATAGTTCCCCGAATCCTAACCATCATTCAAGCGGCTTCGATCGCAGTGAGGTCGTTACAATTTACCCATGAGGATGCGGCGAAAATTTCGCAGTTCCCCATGTCACAAGTTCCCGGGGCCAGGGGAACTACCTCATCACTTTGGAGGTCATCGACCCAGCTATGCGATGTCCTGACAGTCGACTGCACCATGGACTGGGTATAGGACTGCAATAAATCGTTAAACCATGTTAAAACATCTCAAAACCATTCCTATATAATGAAATTTGCATGACATCACTTTGAATGAATCCAAATTTGATGTTATGATGTATTAGGCTGAAAGCAACGACCTTGATGGATGTGATTGAAAAAGGGGTCTCTTGCCAGCATATGATCTATTCGTCTATAACCAACGTTAATCAGTAAATAGATCAAACACAATTTACTTCTTGCTTGGGCAAAGCACCTGCAAGGTTTCACTTTGCAATTGAAACGGGATATTGGAAAGAGGAGACTCATTAAATTGCCGTTTCAAACAGTCTACCCGGATTGATCAAGCGTACGACTGAACCTGCATGCCTCAAGAAAACCAGCGAGGAGTATTCACAATTTCGAGCAGAGCCAACCTTACCCTTGTCCGAAAACCATAGTTCATTGTCATTTCTTGACATACTGCCACTTTAGTTTGAGATGGCAATGCAATGAAACGTGCTGTTTCAGCAAACCTCATACTTTCAATGACAAAAAAGTAGGCAAGGCTGGTCTTCAAAAAAAAACAATCACAAACAATCCACAACAGCAAGACACATATTGACCGAGAAATGGGATGCATTTTAAAGTTCCATGGGTCCAGAGTGTTTCTGTGGCAAGCTCCAGCGACAGATTTAAAATCTCCAGCCCAAGGAGTAGCTGTTATTTTGCACTGCAAATGGTGAAGTCCAAGTACAAGTGATTTTCGATGATTTTCGTGTTTTGTTCCATCCCCGATATCTTACAAACCTGGATGGAACAATATATCTTATAGTAAAATGTGAAAGATCCATCCCAAGTGAACATATTCCAATATATCATCACAATATTATATCCCGTAGGATCCATGTATGATATATATATATGCTAACATGACTGGGGTATATTGATGGGGTCCATGTCACCATATATAGCAGCACCATGGATCCGTCATGGCTATGTGTTTTATACGATTCCAATCTATTCCATCCCAAGTGGCTTATATATGGTTATATGATATTATATGTGTTTTATACGATTCCATCCCAAGTGGGTTATTAGTGGGTTATATGGGTATATGTTATATATATCCCAAGTGATCTTTTAAAACCAACGGCCCGGTTCGGTGTTTTCCGGATCCTGCGGCTCGGATCCGCGAGGCGAGCCACGTCCTCCCTTGGCCGCGTGGCTGATCATCAGCAGCGTTGGTTTTTTGTTCACATGTTCTATGATGGCGGTGAAACTTGATGATATATATATATATATATAATCCCAGAAATGATGATGATGATGATGATGATGATGATGATGATTTGTTTGATATAATACTTATAATGTGTCAAAGTTAATCAATGATAATCAATGTTAATCACAGTTATAATCATAATGACAATAGTAATGATAATAATCATAATAATAATCGTCATCATCATCCTCATCCTCATCCTCATCACCTACCAACATCATCAACATCATCAACAGCATCGTCATCAACATCTGTCGCCGGCCGAATCGTTTGCGATGGAAATGGACCGAGATCCGGGCAGATTCGGGCTGCCCCATCCCTCAGCGGCATATGCAATGGAAACCAGTTGATTCCTATGGATTTTTTGGTGGTTTCAAGCCATCCCGGTGTCACTGTCGGTGAAGGCGCGCTAAAAATCTCTAAGTGAAATAATGAACGAAATTGTTCTAAACTCGAATATTGGGGGTATACATGGGATTACATGGGTATACCCTGCAGATTTTTCATTTGAACCACCTGGAATTAAGGCCCAAACCAAGGATTTGTACTTGGAAATGCCAATCTCTTTCATGAAGCCATGGGTGACTTTGGCGATTTCTCGACCTAGGTCGAGGTCGAAACATCGACCCAATGTTACCTGCAGTATCGGGATGGCAATATAGTACCCCCCCCAAAAGAAATAGGACCGATATGTATTACAATTTTAGATATCTAAAGATACGTAGATATATTACATATCTAATATCTAATATTACATGACATAGGTACTTTTATGTACTTTCTTTGTATCTATGTTGGGCTTGCTATATATTTTAAACTTGGAATCAGGTTCATGTTGGGATGACCCACAGGACACACCCCAGAAATTGCGCTTGACTACTCAATTCATTGTTGTGAGGGAAAATCTTAACCGGAAACCAGGCCGGTTTTTCCCATCAAAAATGGAGGTGTCCTGTGATGTTCCCTTGAACCAATCCAATAGAAAATAATGGCCAAAGGAAAGCTTGCCCCATATCATATTGAGAAAGGCCTGACAATTTCACCTGGCAAAGGATTTTTGCTCCATCTTGAAAAGATGCCCCCAATGGAAATCCATTCAACTACAATTCGATTGGTGTCTCCAACAATGCGGGGCCCTAAACAATAGCTAACTTGGTTCAGATTCACCCCACGAATAGTAGTGATGTTGGAGTTATCTTCACCAACTTAGCGATTTCGTTTGGAACCGCACATGCAACGCCTTGAGCTTGAAGGTTGAAGGGAACATCTACAGGAAGCCCCTGGAAACTGGGGAATCCCTGACATGTCATGTAGAACAGATTAAATAATCTACCATAATGTACGTTATAATATAATACTATATAATGGCAACCCTGGATTAATAAACCCTTAGGCCGTTTAATTGGGGGGGTACCATTTAAGTATTGGATTATGACTATTGGAGGAGTACCCCCCTAATTAATAAACTATGGTTTATTAATCCGGGGTTGACATTATATATATATATATGTGTATGTACGATGTATGTATTGTATTGTATTGTATTGTATTTGTATTTGTATTGTATTGTATTGTTTTGTATTTGTATTTGTATTATAATGTAATGTATACGTTATGGATTCTCGTGGCCATGGTGCCCCAACCCAACCAATCCATTGAGGCAAAAGGCCGTGGGCCACGAGCACAGCCTTTCCGTAGGGGTGTGGTAACCGTCCGGTGCGGCCCGCCTTCCGGTGGGTTTTTCATGGTGCAATCCAGGTGAAATCGACAAAAAACCAATGGTGAAATTTCTCCGTTTTTCATGGTTCAATCAATGTTCAATCCAGTCTTGGGCAAGCATTAAACGCATTGATTTCTCGTACCACTTCTGTTGAACCATCGTTGATAATCTCTATTTCTGCAGGTAGAACGCTTCAATGATCATCAAAAAGACAAAGAAAACAGAATCAATTGGTGAAACTTGGGGTTCAAAGATTGAACGAAACTCTGTGCATGAATCGAGAAGTGAATAATCGGTCCACCCGCGGTCCCACTACGGTATACTTCATAAATGTTGGCCAGTGCGAGACACTGTGACATCTTCCGACCCATTGTCACTATCTGGCTTTGTCACTATACCCATGACGGATCCATGGTGCTGGTATATATGCTAACATGACTGGGGTATATTGATGGGATCCATGTTACCATATATAGCAGCACCATGGATCCGTCATGGGATACAATGTCTTTCTTCTTCTCACTAGTCATTTCAATGACTTCCGACAATTCCAAGCAGCCTCCGCCCCGTGGCAATTTTCCCGGGCGGCCGTTGTTAACCAACGATGCCAAGTGGGCGCGTTGGCGACACGGTGAGTCATCGACTAAACGTCAATTTCAATGGGGTCATCCAGAATGTTAATGCCCGACATGTATACATCACCTCAGAGTCGAAGGTTGGCAGCTGTCTTAGCTTAAACCATGCAGAACACTATGTAAAAGGGTTGTAGGTAGTTGATGGTAGTTGACATGTTCCGTTCAGTATCAAACATATCAATTGATATTGATGAAAACAACATACATGGAGCATCTGGAAAACAACAGCTCAGAAATTCAGCCTTTTTTATCCAAACCCAGCAATTTTCTCACTCGCCAGGGCATTTTTCAACGAAGAAATCAACTCAGCACCACCCATGAAAGGTTCATGCAGCTGGCCAACCCTGTGAACAATTCGTAACTTTTGGCCCCCCTTCCCGGCTCCCAGTAAATTGAAATATGGAACATCCGCCATTGATATCCGTTGATCATTTTCTAGGATTGTTCCAAATTTCCATCTCATGATTAGTTTTTTTTTGATTAGTTTACCTCTGAAAATTCGGGACCCAGCAACACTCTCCATAGGGGCCGAGGCACAAATGATCCCCTCAGGCATGTCTTCGTCCTCGACTGCCTCCAGGTCAAGAAACGTCAACCAGCGACGTGTGCAATGTTCAACACAACCATTCTTTAAGGGAGGTGTTTGAATGGCATATACATCAACAATATCCCTTTGTATTTGGATTACCATGGATTACCCGAAATGTCAATCCATTCTACTGATACTGGTTGATAGGGATTGCTGGTACATGGATTGTGATAATTCCTCATAATATATATATATATATATATTTATATATATAATTATATTATATATATAAATATATATTATATATATAATTATATATATACAGTAATTATATATATATATGCATATGTATATATATATATATATTATATATATACAGTAATTATGCTACGAGTAGTATAACCCCCCATAATCATTGACCAGCAGTGGCCCTTTAAAAACTGCTCACATCAGCAGGGTGGCCCAGCTCAATGGCGCCGTTTTAGGTTTTGAGTTTCGAGAAACGCTCACCATGAATGGTGATTAATGGTGGTTACTGATGGCTAAAAACGTAAATTAATGGCTATTGATGGCTAATTAATGGTGGTTACTAATGGTGATTAATGGCTATTAATAGTGATTAGCCTCTGGTAATTTGCTACTGAAAGCTATTGAAGCCATGGCCAAATCGAAATAGTTGATTTACCCAGCTATAACATGGTGGATCTTTCCATAGTTTTCTGTATGTTTACCAGAGGGTATATGCAATCACACAAATCAACCCTTCATGCGCACACACACACACCACGCACACACACACACAGTGACTATTTCGCAGTTACAGTACTGTTTTCCGTATTATAATATAGTATGATTACAATTTATTACTAAATATGTGCATACCCCACAACACACATTTCAGAATCTATTGACATTAACTACTATTGGTGGAAAAAAATGCAACGGTCCATCAGCGTTCCCGGTGGCAACGCCTGCACAGTAAAACCATAGTGACACTTCGCCTGGAAGCCGCTGGAAGCCGCTGTTCAATGTGAACTAGCAGCCCACAAGCTTGTATGTATATACATATATCTGGGTAAATTAAAATATTTCACTAACCTGAATTAAGGCCACATTGTTTGCAGACCACTTCCCAGCATGCGCAAGAAGCGGCCTGTTCTGCTCAACCTGAATTAAGGCCATTTGGGGATGATTTCCCTTATTATCCATGATTCCAGTGAGGTCGCAGTGAGGTCGTTATAATTTACCCATATATATATAAATGATGATTACAAAACAGAAAGAACATGCATGCATGCCCCCACTCCCTCAAAGTGGTCCGCATTACACGAAGAATCCCTTGGACATCTTTTGGCATCATGTTGACAGCTCCACAACAAAAAAAACACATACTGGAAACCACTAAAGCACGAACAAATACACGTACATAAATTAAACACATGGGGCTTTCTTAAAATGTAGGATCCCAAAGTCACCACGGGTTTCAATACTACCTGTAAGTTATGGTCTAATGACTTGGATGAATTGGAGGTGCATGTACTACCCCCATGACTTAGGAAATCTCCACATGATACACAACGACAACAGCAGCAGCCAGCCGCAGCAATGGAAAAGAAGCATCTTTTATATAGGTCGATGGCAGCATATATTGAATGTATTTATATATCCCTATGGATCCAAATACCTTCTTAGGAAGTGGGACTGGGGTATGATTTGGGGGGTTAGCCGTACCTTCTTAGACAGTGTTTGGATCCATAGGGTGTATATATATATAATGTGTATATATATATATACCTTATTATGATATTTTCTGATATTCATTTACCATTCCGGCAATCAAACACGGCAATGGAACATCCACAATCTAGTTCCATGCTTTTTCCAATCCAAACCTCCATGAATTTTCAGACCTTGGCCAGGTCGGCCATGCGCCAACCCCGCCTTTGGAATGAAGTCACGAAAGTTGTACAGCACTTCCTTTGGCGAAAGAAACTCGGGGCATGGAAAGTAGCACCAGCTGGTAGGGTCAAACGCTTTTTTGGTCTACTGGTCGATCATCATGAGTCTAGATTAACATTATGAATTAAGACACGACAAAACACAGAATCTCTCAAGGGCTCTCTTGGCGTTGTCTGCTGGGTCGAAGTCAAGGTGCATCCTTCTGACAAGGAAACGATCCATTAGATGATTATTTGGCATGCGCTTGGCTCCCATTGGAAGCCACTTGACTTGTTGAAGTTCATCCAAGTCGTGATGCTGACCTTGGCAGTTACACAATTCACAACCGAAGAAACAAACAGTTTTTTTTTCCCCCAAATTGCAGCAACAAGTCATCCATGGGTCAACGAAGAATTCAGGGGATGTGAACCGAATCGCCGGACACCATCCGTCCCCGCAGGTGCCAGTCGAGCATCAACAAATAAAAAGGGAAACTTGCGCACGTCGAAGCCTCTGCAGCATGGCAGGGCGTTGGGTGGAGGCAATTTTTAAAAAAACGTGGTTATTGGGGGTTCATCATGATTTTTTTGTAAGGATGAGGATAGCCAATATACTTGAAAGCAATGTATCTTTGTTAGTTGTTTGTTCAACAAGTTTTGCGGCATGTAATGGAATCAACATGGAAATCTTGGATCGGATCCAGATAGAACCTAAGTCTTGGATCGACTTTGCCGCACTGACTTCCCCAACTAATTCTGGCTTTACAACTGAGATGGTGCGACTAAGGGGTTTGAGAGTACCCATTGACCCAAACAAGACTTAGGTGGATTCTTTCGCCGCACTTTTTCAAAACCTCAGCGAAGTGGCAGAGGATCCGACCCTGAGATCCCAGACCCACTTCCAGCCACTCCCCATGGGTGTCTTTGATCACATAACCTCACCGGTCAGGGGCTTAACACGGCTTAACGAAAAACACATCAAGCTGGGAATGAGTGTATATCAACAGCTCCAGAGACTCCAAATATCACTAAGGGCTGGTATATGATGATATAATATGATATTATACCATATGGATATATTATACCATAATGGATATACCATCATATTATACCATATTATAATATGATATACCATATGATCATATATATTATGATATAGGCTACAAATCTGTGGTGTGTGGCACAGATTGGTGGTTTACACAGGATCCAAGATCTGGAGACACCCCAAGTTGTGGAGAATCCATGAAATCAACAAACGACAGAGACATCCAACACCCATGACGGATCCATGGTGCTGCTATATATGGTAACATGGATCCCATAAATATCCCCCAGTCATGTTAGTATATATACCAGCACCATGGATCCTATGGGACAGGAATATGCTTCTCACGGCGAAGTTGCGCTTACACTTCGTAAAAAGTTCTTGGTGTGATGCTTCAGGGGCCGGAAAAAAAAAAACAACTGTCCGCTGTAATAATTTGTTATCGCTAGGGAATCATCATCCCCATAAACTTCAAATTAGAAACCAAGACACCAAAATTCACCAAACAAAACAGCAAAAAACACCTCCACATCTCCCACCGTTTTCCGTTGTGTTTTTGTGAACGCGGGTCGTCGAGAAACCACTGTCGGCGATCACGAAGGACTTCCCATTGAACCTGCGCGGGTATACACACCTAGATCCTCAAATACCGCCCAAAAAATGCTTTAAATTCGTATGTTTAAGTCCTACAAGTATGGGATACAACACCATGTTTATGTGGTAAAATACCACTTTATGGAGTAAACTAAACCCACCATCTTCTATGGCTGCTCGGAGGGTCGCTATGACGTCAATCCACAGATCGCTCTGTCGGACACCGACCGAAGTGGTGAAGTGGTCGGCCAGGCATTTGTGCCATGCCGAGGGCGCGCAAAATTTCAAGAACTTGTGATGAGGGAACCTATTATAGTTCTTATTACAGTTGATCTCTACGTATATATATATATATATATATTGTATATATATATTACCATTATGATAGTCTTAGATATACAACTAAATTATATACAACCAATTGATATCTTAGTCTTAGATACATATTCATACAGTATCGCATTTTTGCTTCACCAATTAGGGATCTCTGCTTCAAGAAGGTCAGGATGCTATGGGTCAAATCGAAGAGCATGCGCTTTACCACGTAGAACTTGAGGGACGCATCACAAATAAGTGGCTTTGACCAAAAGGAAGGGCAATATAATAAATAATAATATAGACAATATTCATGGGCAATAGTTTAATATAGTTTAATTAGAGTTTAATAATCGTTATATAAACTATATTAATTAAACTAATAGTTAAATAGTTATATATTAATTAAACTAATAGTTATATTAATAATAGTTATATAATTAATGTCACAGTTTATAATTTCACGGTTGCCGTAGCTGAGCTGCCTCCGGAATCCCCTTGGGTTCACTTGTCGCAGCCATCTTCATGTTCTAGTGATTCTATAGTGAATGATTCTATAGTGATTCTAGTGATTCTATAGTGAGTCTAGTGATTCTATAGTGATTCTAGTGTTCATAAACTGCCAAGTTCAACCACAGTCTTGTTGGTGATTGGAGATGTTCACTCATATCATATGTCTTTAAAAAGTCATGGGAAAGTCGTACGGTCTACAATCAATAAACGTGAATGAACGACAATAGTAACGTCTGGGTTTGTATCCCCGTGTTTTTGGCATCCATGTTTTTGGCGTGGTGTTCTATATATTCCATTTTTTGCTGATCAAATATATCTCCCCCATTGGATGTTTTGGCCAGTACGGATGTGACTTGGGGAAATTTCCTGGACAAATTCAATTCCCTATGTTTCTTTCATCGTCATTTGGATGTTTTTGATTTGCTTATACCAGGAATTCCCTGGTGTCCATTCCACTTCAGCTGGTCCGCTTGCACGTGTTCCTAAAAACCAACCGGAGGTCGCCAATTGGCTTTCACCGCACAGGCAATTGCTATTCCTAGCTGAGAATTACAGTATATAATACAGTATGTATAATTATATAATTAAATATATACATGCGTATGTATATGCATAACATAACGTGTATATATATGGCTATGAGTCAAAACCCTGGTACCTAGTGAACCCCAAGTCATAGCTGGTAAATGGATGTTCATCCCATTAAAAATGTATCTATAGGTATTGACCCATACCCATATATATAATGACTGGTCATCCTTCTGCAGGGGTCAACCAGGATTCAGCTGAGCCACTGATGAAGAAATTCTGGGACACCCAGCCTCGACAGCCAACAGGTGGGAAGCCCATCTGATAGGCTTTGTTGTACATACATGGTGTATGTATTTGTATGTACATGCATAAATATATTATGTATATGTGTATATGATTGTATATGTGTATATGAGTGTATAATATAAATAGACAAAAATGTAATATAATATAATATAATATGATATAATATTTGTATAACATAATATAATATAATATATTATAATATAATATAATATTTCTGTGTATATATATATATATATTCATGTACATTCATGCTGTGGAGACTTTGGCATCTTTATTTGCGTCATCTATGACATGGTCAGCCATCGTCAGCCATTCTGAATTGAGGCTCCCAGGGGTTGGAAGAGGGTCAGAAAAAAGCCCAGGGAATCTATACCGTTTACCCTCTGGTAAACTAACAGTTTGCTATTGAAAATGGCCATTTATAGTGGATTTTCCCATTAAAAATGGTGGATCTTTCCATAGCTATGTTAAATTACCAGAGGGTATACGTTTAACACGTTGTTGATGAAATATCAATCCCCAACTACCTTGGTCAACTTGTCCGGATGCGCTTTTGAGGATGCGCGATTTGTGGGGTAAATCCACCGTTTCCCGGAGAAACTGCAGTTGTCACGAAAGCATACTAAAGCACCTTAGCCTTCATTTGCCCGCTGAATAAGCGTCTCTAGGGGCACTGATCATCCCAATCATTTCAGAAGAATCAATGATCATCGAATAGTCCATGAAGTGGTCCCGAATTTCCCTTCCAATACTCAATACCCTCCGGAAAATACATTCACATTTACATGAATATAGAAAACCCCACCAGTTATCGATCCTTTTCCCATGGTTTCCCCAGTGTTTTTTCCCACATCTCTTCATATCCCAAGGGGCTCAGCTTGGTTTAAACACCAGCCCGCGGCTCGCAGGAGGCCGGAGTCCATGTCCTGCCAGGTCAATCCCTCAACAAAAATGCAGAGTATTTCAGATGGTTTTTGCGGGATTTCATGGGATTAAAACAATGTGCATATCATGGGGATACATGGGGATGACATAAGATTTACTTCGATGGAAAATTGCGATGGAAAATCACCATCATAGGTACATCATCTATAAATTGTTAAAATAAGCCACTTGAATTCCCCCTCTGGGCACTAGTAAACACCGTAAACACCTCTAAATTGTCCCAGTCATAGAATATGTGTAAGTCCCCTACTAAGCAAGATTTTCGGGGGGAAGTGTTTATCCATCAGGGGTAGACATGGGTAGACCGCATCAATGGTTGTGGGTCAAACGCCTGGTACCCGGATGGTACCCGGAGTCATAGCTGGTGCTGGATGGTTCCTCCCTTCATGTGCCAAGTCAGGTTAGACTTGGTCCAGTCATCCCAGCCTCAACGGGATTTCCCAATGTAAACTTTAGCAAAGCCTTGCAAGTTGAGGATGAGCATCCCTGAAATTTTGGGAAAATCGACCGTGATTTGACCATGGGACTTATGAAAGTCCCCAATGTCGTTCATCCAAAGAGTGAAAATATGTGAAAATTAACTAAAATTAAGCCTCAGGGGCATCTCGCTCTCATCCCATGCCAGTGCATAATATTTTGTCAGTGGCAAGATCATCTTTGGAAATCTATTCTTCAAGTTCCATGTCAAGTTCAGGGGGTGTAGTCCGGTGTAGTCTATGTTTTGATACGCAAATTTCACCATACATCATGTCAGAGAGTTCTTTAATCGGTTCAATGCGAACCAACTTTCCTCAAAAGTTTTCAAGTTGCTTTGCAATATCTTCGGAAAGTACCCTCTGGTAAACTAACATAACTATGGAAAATCACCATGCTATTAATGGGAAAACTCACTATACATGGCCATTTTCAATAGCAAACTGTTAGTCATTACCAGAGTGTAACTCGGATCATCTGCGACTGGTATCTTCGTGGATCTCTCCCCAGTCGTTTTTACAACGGGTCACTGGCCATGCCGCGCAGCGCAGTGCCGGCGGCGCCTTGAACTTGCTCAAATCTCTGCGTCGGGACATACTCCTGGCGAACTGGCCAGGAAGATCTGGACATGACAGGGACATGACTGGGTCCATGACAGGCACATGCCAGTGGCGTTAACATGTTGCGTGAAACATGTTCATATATGTATATATAATATTAAATCATATTATATTATAAATATATAAAATATATATTATGTATATATATGATAAATTATGCTATATTGTGTTATATTATATTATTTTACATTGTATTATATTATATGATATTATATGATATTATATTGTATTATATTGTATTATTTTATTATTTTATTATATTATATCATATCACATTACATTATATTATATCGCAGTTCATTATATTATATTATGTTGTAATATATGATATTATATTATATTATATCATGTATATATATATATGTAAATATTATGCGTACTGTATTATGCGTGCATGTGAGAAGTGTGGGGCTACTTGCTGTGACCTGTCTTGAAGAGTCAACAAAGTGAAATGGCGTGCTTGACCTCGATTGCTTTTTGTTGAATCTACTGTCAGCCATGTACCGCCTCACATAAAAAGCATAAAGCTGTACCATTCAACCAAAGATTTCCTGGTGGTGGGTTGGTACCCTCTGGTAAACTAACATAGCTATGGAAAATCACCATTTTCAATGGGATAATCAACTATAAATGGCCATGTTCAATAGCTTTTTGTATGTTTACCGGAGGTAGTTTGGATTCATGGCCCCTCTATAGGTGCAATAGGGGAATGATGGGAGTGGAGTCCAAACCTTACCAGATCCCATCTCTTGATTCGCAAATATATGCTTATTATGTATGTATTAAAAAAAAAATGGAAAAACACATTATTATTACTGTATTATTATTATTATATAAACATATATATGCATTATACATACATATATATATATACTATAGTACACATATGAATATCACCATACTATATGGCCATACCTATTTTTTTAAAAAAAAAATAGCCCATCTGAATCTTGGCCGCACCTGTCAGGATGATCCAAGGGACATCCGGGGAATCCGGCAGGTCCTGCAGTTTTCGACCCTTTCGAAAATTTTAGGGGAATATGTGGGCAATATCTTATTTATATATGGGAATATATATATATATATACATATCTACATATCATATATATATATATATATCATATATATCATATATATATATACATATATATATATATGTACATATCATATATATATGTGACACATTATATATGGGAATTTATGGGAATATATATATATAAAATTAAACGGGAATATTATATATTGACAATATATATATGGGAACATATGGGAATGATGACACGTAATATGTTGGCAATATTGACACTATATATGGGAATGATGCAAGATATCCTTTTTCTTGGGCAATATCTTGGCATCTTGGCCATGTTCAAATTCGATTTGAATCGACAGTCTTCGATGGTTGGCCCTAAAAAAAATGCTCGGTAAAACTATTGGAATGGGGGAATCCTAGGTCACTTACTGGTACATGTATACACATACATAACTGGTTGGTGGCTTTAACCCCTCTGAAAAATATTAGTCAGTTGGGAATATTATTCCCAATATATGGGGAAAATAAAAAATGTTCCAAACCACCAACCACATAAAGTTGTGTGTGTTTTTGCTGGATTTTAATAGCCATGTCACATGCCTACTGCTTGAACATGACCGTCATGTTCGTCGAAGGAGCCATGGAAATCGCCCAACTCAATGGACATTTGGGGTACCCACAATCCTTCACACCCAACGTAACCAATATGTAAATGACAATCAACTGATGATCATATGTCAGGATTTGCAATGATCATTTCAAGTTATCATTTCAAGTTCATAGCTTTTCACATAGAAATCCCGTCTTCCCAAAGAAGGGACATCTCTTGTGGCTGCAGTTTTCCAGTCTCCGATAGTCGCCTTCGCAGAACCTCCTGAAGAGCTGGACCTAGTCATGGTCCGAAATCAAATCGAAGAGAGTAAAGATCGATAAACCGCCATCCAACCAAACTATATGAAATTATGCCGTATATATATAGAGTATGCAATTTGATTAATCATAATTAAAAACAACATACATATATATATATATATTATTATATTATATACATGATATAATGAAATTCATCAACATCTTGGGGAAGTGTTTTTTCGCGTAGCTATTTTGCCCATCCCATGGAACCCCCCAACAAATACAAAGGTGGCTAGTGATGTTAAGTTGACATATCCCTCCACATCTATAGCAGTAGCCCAAAAAAAAACAAGATTTGATACTTAAAATATCTTAAATCATCAAAAGATATCAAAAGTATCACTCAAATATACGTCGAGATCCTTCCTGGAAGCAATTGAATCAACCTGTCAAGATAAGTTTCGACCCTTCAAAATGTTGGTTGCAGTCAGGTTGAAGTGAGAGAATAAGGCGATCTGGGTCCCAGGCAGAGCTTTTCCAAAGTCAAACATTTCAGGTCAGGTGTTTACAAATTAGGAATGTTTCAAGAACTGATGTGGCCAGCCCACCGCCACTGGCTTGCCAAGGTACACTGGGCGGAGGTGTTTCACTCTGAGATTGCTGCACCTGGGGTCCGAAGCTGGAAACGCTGTCAACGACATCATTGCTTCTCTCACAAAATTACCAAAGGAAATCACACACCAACTATCACCAACTGGATCATATGAGAACAAGTAGCCGTTAGCCAAATTATGGATGATGCTGATTGCTGCCCCATGTTCAGAACAGCTTCCAGCGTTCAACCTTTACATGGACGACACCTGAATAAAACACTGTGAGCAGCCAAGCCGAGCGGCTAACATCATCTGGCTGAGTATGATAAATCAACAGAAAAGAGATGAAATGTTCTGGTGATTTTGTGTCACTTTCATTAAGGAAAAAATATGAAAACATGATAAATCACTGACGATTTTTTGTGATGATTCCCCAATCCAATTCCCATCATTTACGTCGTGAGACCGTCTCGTTGGTAATCTCGAAGAAACTCACGTAACCTCGAGATCAATTTGCTGAGTGAAACATGACAAGTTCCAAGGAATCTATGAAGGCAATGACAAGTCGGGAAAAAAAGGAACAGATTTTTTTAAAGCCAAACTCAGAGGTTTGGGTTTCGATATTAGATCTACTCAAGTCAAGTCCAATCTCTTGGATGATTTACATTCTAAAGCACACATAAGGCACACATTTCTTGGACCAACAAGGGCACCTTCATTGGTTCCATTTCGACCAACCTGCAATGATTCCAACGCTCGACCAAGTCCTGGTGGTTTTCAACGCTCCAAGCTGCTACAACCACCGTCTTCCAGTGCCCAGGGGTTCTTGGGGTTGTAGTAGGGAAGCATGACCTCGGTCACAGATGGTCGGACAAGCCCAGGGTCCCAGGGTCCCAGGGTCCCAGGGGATATGCTGGGATCGCGTCAGTTTGTTGAAAGGGAAACATGATGATAAAACTGGCATTCAATGCATTGGTTTAATGGAAAAAATACAGGAAAGCCCCATATTTCATGGAAAAATCTATGGGTTCCTGTAGATTTTCCCTTAAAGCAATCCATTGAGGCATCCATTGTACGTGTTGAATCCCTTTTGACCATACAATAAGTATCAATAAGTAATGAAAGACTAAAACAAAAACAATTAGTTATGTGGAAGGACCGTGCATTTTAGGGGTATCCTGCCTTAAGGACAAACCAGTGGCAACGGAGGGAAGACATCCAACTAAGATTCGAGATTCTTCAGAATGTGTATATGTAAACCCCATGAAAGGGGTTATTATCCTCATGTATCAACCCCAGTTTTGACCCATAACCATGTGTCTTGAAATAGGGGAACTCGATATACTAGGTGGATCAATACCTGTAGAACCATTGAAGTGGAGGTACAAAAATCCAACAGTAGCCATAGCCAGCAATACCATAGCCCTCAACGAAATGGGCTGCCTCTGAGTCAGACATCTGGACCCAGGTGTGATGCAAGATTTTGGCAAATTCTCAGACCCCAAGACCAAGTCGGAACATTCAGACCCAAGGAATGTTGGTATCTATATGTTGATTTCTAACGTTGAGATCTGCCCTGACAAATCCAAATTACCATAGGACTTTGGGACCAACCTTCTTATTCTTTGGGTCTCGGTGCTTCGGATCGAATCCTAGGTCCATGTCATGACTAACCCTGGTTGATTAATGAGGGGGTACCCACCAAACAGTTTCTTTGCGAGTAACTGCTAGTAACATGGTACACCCGCCAATTAAACAGCCCAGGGGTTTATTTATCCCTGACATCAACGATGAAACAATAAAGATTAACCTCGTGTGATGGATGATATTTATAGGATGTACCACGGCTGGTTTCCGCTGGCGGTGCAACAAAGGACCAAAATCCATCAAGAACAAAACACATATTAGTCATAGTTCAATTCATCTAAATCCCTAGCTTTTGCCTTGATTTTGCCAGAATCACTCCATTGAACCAGGAATTTGAAACTTCCACATGAGCATTGTTCAAAATCCCTCTATCATTCCATTTAATCCTGGTTGGTTCAAAAAGGGATTCCCCGTGTTCTTGGATTATTCTGGGTAAATTAAAATATTTCACTAACCTGAATTAAGCCCATTTGGGGATGATTTCCCTTACTAACCATGATTCCAGTGAGGTCGTAGTGAGGTCGTTATAATTTACCCAGATAATTGGGTAGTTTTTTATCCCCCAACTCATCATCAACCATCAGGGCTAGATCGCAGCCACTGCTTCCGGTCCCCCGGTCCCGCCGCCATGCGACGTTGATGCACAAGACCCGTGGCAACGGACACTTCGGCGTCCACAGGGAGTCAGGAGACGGGGGTGGGCAGGATGCCTTGCTGCTGGAGAATCTCCGAGGATTGGATCGAAACTGATCTATAACCAATGGATCATAATGGATTTTAAAGAAACAAAACTGGAACTATGAATGGATATATATATAATACAGTATATAGTAATAAAGTGATAGAATTGGATATATGAATCAGCGAAAATCCATCCATGCGATTGGTTCAAGGGAACCAATAACAGGAAATATCAAGGTTGTACCCCTTTATTCAAGTCTTGGATCACTGACATAACATGATTCACAATGTAACTAGCTAACATGTTCATGGGTGAGCAACCAGTACAAACAAGAATGGTGTCTAACCCAGGAATGATGGGTGAAAACTATATAACTGTATATATACTGTATACTGGTTGTATTTGTTCAAGGGAAAATCACAAACCACAACTAGGGTGACAAGAAAAGAGGGGACCATCATAGTAAACCTCCATAGTTGCTGCTGATGGAGTTTTAATGAATGCTATTGAGTTACTTGTGTTTGTATGAAAATGATAGGTGGGGAAATAGGATGGTTGAACAAAAAAGTTATGTATTTGGTGATTGTATTAGATGCACATGTACGCCCTTCAACATTCATATTCAAAACAACTTGAAGACTGGTCGTTTTCTTTGGGCCAAACCAAACATCTCCTGATATCACCCAATTCTCGTGGTCAATGATGGGGCCTCAACGATTAGCACATAGTCCCATTTGGTGATATCAACTTCTTAATTGCCAACAGCCATTGCTGTAATCATGGAGATGCCATTGCTTGTGAAGCCGCAGATGAGTACAGGGGGAGTAGACTTTCATTGCTTCTTAGCAATGATAGTACTGTAACTATTGCAAGACACCTTAGCCGCGTTCCTTCGCCATAACAGGTAATATGATCAATCACAAATGGTCCAAACATGGGGCATTTGGTGCGTTTTGACCAAGAAACAGGGGTACTCATGCAACATGATGGATTGTTGAGTTGAGCATCCATCAAACCCCAAGTGAGCATATCAAACATCAAACACCAGGATATGTAACTTGGAGATTGACAGCTTGCAATGAAACCTGTCCACTAGCAAATATCCATATCAGTCGTCAACGCTCATGTGAATGCGGCACGCCAACAATAACATACTAGCTCAAAGAGCAAAGCCAAAGATACAACTTGACATAGTCAGCAAGCATGTAGGTTGGAATATGTATACACACATGATTGTTTTAGAAATGTATTAATACTAATACATGTACGTTTGATTATGTATGAATATGTATATGTGTGCATATCATCATGAGTTGGTCAAACCGCCCATGTATTTCTACAACCCTCACCGAGAAGCAGTTACCTGTCAGATGGGTTAACCAAATAATCAACTCAGAATTACTGATTGGTGGTTTCAACCCCTCAGAAAAATATGAGTTCGTCAGTTGGGATGATGAAATTCCCAATATATGGAAAATGGAAAGTCATAAAAGCTATGTTCCAAACCACCAATCAGAGGTTGCTTATCTCCAAGGTACCTGGAAGGTTACCCAGCAATTTCCCGGTTTCCAACGGAACCCAAGGCGCAGCGGAACCCAAAACGCTGTGCAACGGAACGGAGGATTTCACCGAGTCAACCGTGAGGGTTTGATACCTTGGCCGTTGTGAATTCAACAAAAACATACAAAAACTGAGCGGCTGCCACACTTTGTGGCCATTCTAAAGTTGTTTTTTGTTGAAACCTAACAAAGTTTGATGAACTACTTTGATGGTAGCTTAAATTGTCCCTTTTTTGGACACCTAAACATCTTAGGGTTGATAACATAAGATTCCCGATGTTTTGACAACCAGAAAACTTTAAGGCTCCAGCCTGACACCTCACCACTGATGCGAAAAGCTGCTGGTCGTGCGGTTCATGAAACTTCTAGGCTAGCTGACCCAAATTGGAAAAACACATGCCATCAATGTAATCAATGTAGGATAGCCTCCATAAATGGAAGTTTATAGCTGGTAGAACTATAAGCAAGCATCTATAAACGATTGTAAATGTGTATACCCTCTGGCAAACAAACCTGGCATTGTAAAATCCACAATTTATAGATAATTTTCTTTTGAAACCTCGATTTGCACAGGGGGGAAACATTGTCGCTCTCTTACAAACCATGGTGAGCAACGAGTGGCAGCTTCGTTCATTGAACGAAAGCACGTTTAGATGTTAAAATATGTTAAATGACAACTAAACATGGAGATTTATCAATTTTATCAGCAAAAGGTGTTGATTCAATGTATCAACCGACCTAAACTAGGAGTTTAGCCGCACACATCTAATCGTATCACAGCAGCAAAGAAGGAGCTTTAGCAGTTTAGCAACAAAATGGTGTGTATTCACAAACTTCAGGGATACAAACTACACTCCCGGGAACAAACGTGTCTCAGGCTACCGTTTCAGGTGTCAACTAACATGTCCACTCTATACCGGCGTTTTCCTGGGGAATGCATTGCAACTTTCTTTTTACACATTGACCCAAAAACAGCTAACATGTCTCAGTTCCTGCAATTGGGGCCCTTGGATTTC
>Ga0126342_10005807_pt1 | contig 21693 bp, 10 predicted proteins | sample Cyp1metagenome_FD_92528 | JGI IMG/M metagenome (GOLD analysis project Ga0126342, IMG submission 92528) | Coral microbial communities from Lord Howe Island, Old Settlement Bay, Australia - Cyphastrea 1 metagenome | ecosystem: Host-associated > Invertebrates > Cnidaria > Coral ... | reverse complement strand
GAGCTCCCCCTGCGACTTTGCAGGCCAACCTCTGACGTCTTGCAGTTCTGGTGCCCTTGTGTGACGGTCATGGTAAGTCCAGAACGAACAGCCGCAATTGACCAACAACTCGCGAGCTGCCGTACACGATACGTGGAGTGGAAGGATCTCGATTTCTTCGGCATGTAGAAGTTTTGGGGGCTCAATGTAGTCCGCTTCGGCCGTCTACTTTGAGATCAGCAGGAAAAGTGATAGGAAAAGTGATTGTTCTTTTCGGGATTCTTCGAGGAATCATTTCCAAATGGCCCTAAAATCTAAGCAGCTATTTTCAGGTTATCCTCTGGTAAACATACAAAAAGCTATAGAGCATCACCATTTGGAATAGGTAAATCAACTATAAATGGTTCATTTTCTATAGCTATGTTAAATTACCAGAGGGTCTAAATGATTCGAATTCAGCCGGAGCTAGCAGCCATGGAAGACTAGTTTGGCCTACAGCTTGACCACTGCTTGACACTGCTGACCATTTTATATCCACAAACCATTCAAAGCATTACAGGGCAATGTAGTAAACCCAATGCTATAAAGTATTTGTATATATATATATACATATATATATGAATACATATATATATACAGACACCATTTGGTGATTCATTCAACTCATAAAAATGGTGACGACGACGACTTTACCACAGATCCACCTGGAGGTATGCGCCAGAGTGGAAGGAACACATCATGACCTGGAGGTCGCTAGCCGAAACGTTCGCGCAAGGGTTGTGAAATGTTGTGAAACAGATGATCATTTGGGTATGGATCAATACCTATTAATAACATTTTTAGGGGAATGAACATCCATTTACCAGCTATTTTGATGTTCACCAGGGGTACAAGGTTTTGATACACTGCCATTTGATGTACTAAAATCCCCCTGGTTGATCAATAGGTATAGAGAAAGTAGAGAACGAGCCGCGCGTTTCAGGCATTGGTTTTCATCCGTACTGGATGGTCCCTTAAATGTGAAGCCACGAAGCCGCGGATTCATTCAACAAAGATATGGCTTGAAGTTCCACATAGAAGCTATGTTCAATAGTGGTGAGTCTTTGTCACTGTCCACACGGACCGCACACTGTGTTGAATTGTGAAGATGAAAGCCCACAGTTATGGCCATTTATTAGTTACAACTGGTTATAAATGGGATTATACAGTCTTTAAATGGGGTTATAAGTACTTATAACTGGTAAAGGGCCATAACTGCATGAATCCCAATGTTTCGTGGTTCACATCCAACTCCTTCGTGCCAGGCCATCGTTTTTCCTCTTGGCCGATGACTCCTTGGCATCGTTGGGTGAGAAAGATGACGATGAGGAGGAGGAGGCAGGCTGTGCCAGGGTGGGCTACCTAGAAACTAAATGGGCATGGGTCAAGATGCACACCATAGTAGTTATTATAGGCAACCGCAAATGATTTTATATGTGTTTTTCATTCTGTCCAGGCGCAAATCCATGTCAAACATCGTCAAACCATCCCCAATATATTGCCAGACAAAAAGCATTGTCAACAATTTGGGTTTATTGGGCGTACCGCATTATGTTTGATAGCAAAAGTTCGACCCAGATTGACATGTCGCCCCATGTATTTTTCGGGCAGCGACCGGCAAAAGTGCAAAGAATGTCGGGAGGCATGGAGTGGAAATACTGTACATGAAACAGCAGAAACAAATCAATGGTTAATAGATGTTAATAGTGGTTCTGAGCGTATCAATTTATGGTTCATACTCAGGATATAGATGTAGAATCAACAATATCAATGACTATCAATGACATAGATTTGCTGAAGGTGATTGTTATGTTCTGAGTGGTTAATCAGTTAATCCATCAAACATGATAAATCTATAGGGCCGAAAAAAGAGAATATGTTGAATGTTGTTGGCTATCAAGAGCAAATGGAAGAAACAAGTTTCGACAGAAATCAGCTGGAGCCGTGGAAGTGGAAGGAACCGATTCACTGGAGGTACCGATTCCATAGATATATAAGGCCTATGTGTCAGGCCTATGGTTCAGGGAATATCCCCAGAATTCATATGGCCAAAAATATGGTACGTTTACGTAGCTCCATTTTACGATCCTGAAGATCTCCCATTGATGTAACATCCACTACTTTCAGATGGATTTCTGGAGTATTTACTGGAAACAGTCCTCTCCAGTGATTTTTCAGGCTTTCTGTAGCTGGGGGAAAATCGAATCTATAAATGGGAGATGTGAATTCCATTCCCACGTTTGATTTCAGAGGGTAAGTATGAATCTTGGTAGGAAATACTGCATATTCCCCATAGGATCCATGGTGCTGCTATATATGGTAACATGGATCCCATCAATATACCCCCAATGTTAGCATATATACCATACATGGATCCTATGGGTACTGGCTGTAGGTTGTTCGATTCACACAACCCAACAAAACTCCAGACAACTCAGACAACATATTCATTTCATTGCATCATTACTGTTGCCTGAATGGCAAAAACAAGACCATCAACATAGTTGGTAGGGAATGACATGTCTATATTTTTTTGTTCCCGTGAGGAATCATCTCCCCAAGCATTCATCGAAGGGTGAATTTCAATGTTCTTCTCCATGCGCCTTGGTCAAAACATCGTTGATTTTCCCACAAAGGGCGATGGTCATCCCCCATTCATAGGGGTTAAATAGATCCACTTATTGGTGGTTTCAAAGATGTCTTATTTTCCATCATATATGGGATAATCCTTCACATTAACTATATAATATGTTTGAAGATGGTTAAAACCACCAACCAGTGTTGAGGAATGCCATTCATGAGCATGACTATAGTCCGTGAATCTCATGTTTTGTCAATGGCCATGCAACAGGAACCGATTCACTGGAGGTACCTACCATATATATATATAAGGCCTATGTTTCAGGGCTGTGTAAAGGACTATCCCCACAGAATAGTGCTGAAAATCCCACTGATTTTGGCACTTTTTTGGGGGCTTCCACATTTTGAGATCACAGAGTTGTCGCATCAACTCCGCCTGCGCATGGCCAGGATGAGGATGATGTCAAGAAGAAGGGCAGCTTTCAAGCTTTGATGTTGAGGCATCCAGAAGTTCCAGCCGGCATAGCCATTGTTCCTCTATGCATACATATATATATATATATTTGTACATATAAATATATATATATATATATGTATTTATATCATTTACATGTTTGATCCATAAACATCATTAAAATTGAGGGTTAACCACGCAAAAAAAAACTGGTCATGTGGGTTTCAGGTTTTCTTTAACTAGACTAATTTTAGTATCTTAGCGCATTTTATTACGGATACTTTGAGTGTTTTTGGTACCTCCGAACTGATTTCAGGTGGCTGCTGAAACTTGTAAACGTTGAGGTTTAGTCAGAAAGATAGGTAGAATATAAGGTGATGGGTTTAAGACATAGACAGTCGATGACAGATATTTATAATCAGTGCATGATTGGTGAAGGGGTCTATATCATATAAAAGTCGAATTGCAAACAGAAGCCGGGAGGGGTCCAGAGAAACTGTTGCGCTGTGTGATAAGTTTTGATTGGCGGATCCCAGAGGCACCCATGGTTCCAGTTCCAGTCCTAACAAGGGACCCCTTATCCTCATTGTTGCATGGTATCATTTGCTTAGTTCATGGTGATATGGTGTTTGTTTGTGGGCTATGAATGGCTTGGATCATGCTGTTTCTTGAAATTGAAGATTGGAACCCCCACGTAATGGACTGCTGAGGGAGGGGGGAAAAAACCTTCAGAGTGTCTCTCGAAATTCCCTGAATTCTTTCCTTGAGAAACATAGAGGAAACCTCTGACTATGATTTGTTTAATAGGTTTTTTTGGGGGGCTGTTAAAACTATGGGTTCCTCTAAATGTTCCTTCCGAGCGAAAAAAAAAAAAACATTGGAGAAACTCCGCTGGTTCACCAGGTTTTGCGCTGCAGGTCTTGATCAAAGTTGACTCCAAAAACGGGATTATGGATGATAGTTAACATAGTTGACATAGTTGACATAGTGATATTAGTGGATACCATAGTGATATTAGTGGATACCATAGTTATTTTTTAGTGGAACATTGGATTTTCATTGATAGTTGATAACCAATGATTTTTCCAACATTGGGATAGTCTGATACCTCTGGTAGTGTCGTGACGATTGGTTGAACTCAATGGGCGCGATATCCCGAGCCGAAGTTCAGGGCCGAAGCTAGTGCGCACGCTGCATGGCCTGCGGCCTGCATCGTAAGTCATCCAGAACTAACAAAACCCACGATCAATGGGAATTTCAGGATCCTAAATTGGAGGTACGTTAGTACCATTTTTGACCATATTTTGTGGGGATATTCCCTTACATAGGCCTGAAACATAGGCCTTATATATTGTGGGTACCTCCAATTTAGGATCCTGAAATGGCCATTGACACGACTTGAAGATGTGGTATCCCCGGTTTCGAGAAAAGTTGCACGGATTTACTAAGCAGAATGCACTTCTGAATGCACAAGAAATTACAATGGCGAGAATACCCACAGGGGCAGGGCTCAAAATCACATTCCTGACCGAAAATCATCACTAAAGGTGCGTCGAATGACCCTCAAAGTAGCCATCAAAAGTGGTACCCTCTGGTAAACTAACATAGCTATTGAAAATGGCCATTTACAATGGATTTTCCCATTAAAAATTGTGATTTTCCATAGTTATTTCTATGTTTACCAGAGGGTAAGTGTACCAAACTGTTGGGTAATTTGGTGTCACAATGCGGGCTCCCCAGTGATGTTTTTTTGGTTTATGTTTATCCGGTCCACTGGAGTGATTCATCTCCACCATAAATTTTGACAGACATTAGGCAAACCAACAGAACCTTGCATGGATCCAATATCAATATCAATATCAATAGACACTCAATCCCGAGTTCAATATCAATCTCCATTTTGAGTGTCTAAATTCACATGTTTGAGTGGCAAATCCCAATTTTCTAGGACAAAAACAGCTTGATCAAATTGTTAACATATATGTTTTTTTTTGGAATCACTCACTTATGGTAGATATTACATATATATCCCAATATGTCCCCATATATATCCCCATGTTTTCCCCATGTTTTCCCCATAAATCAAAGGCCCTCATGATGAACCCCCGGTTTCCCCTACAGGTGCCTATCCTACCGCGTCCATGTCGCCTTGCTGCATGGATTGCAACGCCGTGGCAATCGCTGGGGAAGCCCAAGAGGGAGACGGTGGTACCAGGGGGCCGAAACGAGAATCGTTGGTGGATGTTGGTGGCTTATGGTCCCCCAAAAGATTAGAAAACATACTGAAACAAGTACTGAGAAAAGTGATTCAGCCACAATAACAAATCGATGTCCAACATGTATATCTCACTATGTTTTTTTGGTTTGGTTTGTTTACCTTCAATGCTATCTGCTATATGGCTGTTAATCAGAAGGATATTCGTGATTGCTAGATGTTTGTTTTCTCGGGGATCAACGGTGGACCATGGTGACAGCAAACCATGGAGTTCTTGATGGATTTTTTTTAGGGATTTCCTCTTCGGAAACGATCAATGCGGGAGGTGGAACCTATCCATGTTAGTTTACTGGAGGGTACCCTCTGGTAAACCTACAAAAAGCTATGGGAAATCACCATTTATAATAGGTAGATCAACTATAAATGGGCCAATTTCCATAGTTATGTTAGTTTACCGGATGGTAAATCATGTTGATCCCATTGATTTGCTTGGGCGGGATATAGCTGAACCAGCGGGAAGTCTGGTTCTTTCACAACACTTAGTGTATCAGTATGTTGATGAAACACAGTAAAAGCTACAACTGAACACATGGTAATAATGTACTATCACATTACATCATAATACCGAAACAATTAGTACACCTTGGGTAGGTCACTGGCTGATGTTTTGTTGCCAAAAACGGTGGGATATCCGTCCTGGTCCCAAATCTCGACCATGTATTCAAACATACCAACACCAAAAAAAATGGGTGTCCTGGGAAAAAGAGGTCGGTTAAATCATCATGTGAAATCACACAGTTGTGTTGGTTAGATCCATTATGTTGTGCTGGTTGGTGGTTTGGAACGATTTGGAACATGAATTTTATGACTTCCCGTATATTGGGAAGAATAATCCCAACTGACGAACTCATTTTTCAGAGGGGTTGAAACCACCAACCAGTATGTGATTTTGCCCACACCATTCAGGTGTGATGGCTTTCACGGTGGAGCCGGACAATCACGACTCCTTCATCGACTTTAACGTACAGGTGAGCAGAAGCACATTGGCCAGGGGATTTTTTTGGGAGGGATTACATGACCATCTGCAATATATGTCTGTTTGAAGCTGGTGGTTCATAGGGATGTAATGGGATTGAGTATGATTTAGTGTTTTTTTGTTGTTGGTTCACCAGCAATAAGGGTTATATCATGTTAAATCATGATTCGGCTCCATTCATGGGATTTTGAGGAGTATCATGATCCATCGAATAAGGGAGTCCCGTTCTCAACCAACCAGGATTAAATGAAATGACAGTGGGCTTTGAAAACTGCTCATGTGCTCATACGAAAAATACCGTGTAGGGCATCTTGTTGATAGCTTTCAGTGAAATAGGGATTTCAACCACTTAAACATGTGGATTCAACCACCCTTATACGGAGATTGTTCGATTAACATGGGGATTAATTTTGGATATATGATAGCTTTCCGCCGGTATACATAATATACTCGTATCTGCAATATTTTGATATAAACCAATACAATATAAGGAAATATAATGTAATAATATTATAATATAATGTAATTCAATCAAATTATATTTATATACAATTATATTATATATATATATGAAATAACTATCTCATATATGGCGGATAACAGTCTACTTTTTTTTGGAGAACATAAAGCAACAAACATGGACTCTTCAAGATGGTTGCTGAAAAAAATCAGAAAATTGACCAGCTAAATATGTATGTGTATATCAATAATCTTTAAGTCATTGGATTGGTTGGCAAATTGAAACCGGAAATCCCCATATTTGATGGTAAAAAACCATGGTTTCCTGTAGATTTTCCCTTAAACCAATCCAATGATTAAGTTATCCCTGCATTTCTTTCGACTAGGCAAGCCAGTCGTGTAGCTAGAGGTTCGGTCTCCTATTTCTCCTATGAGATTGGCCCGTCTGGCCCGCTGTAAAGAAAATCTCCAAGTGGCATCAAAACAGGTTAGGTTTGCTCTACTTATTTTTGTATTTACTATATATGTAAATATGTGATTGATATCAATTTATATGCACTCTTCTGATACTCTTATGGATGTTTATGTGTTCACCTTCAAGCAAAAAACGGTCCGGATATCCATTTGACAACTGGAAGCACCAGGACGATGGCTCAAGGGAACCTGAGCCCATTCGGACATGTTTCCCATGGACAAACTAAGACAGCCATAAATTGGGGGGGTATACCAACCATTACTGATTGGTGGTTTGGAAGCATGGAATTTTATGACTTTCCATTCAGTTGCAGTTATGGCCATTTATTAGTTATAACTTATAACTGGTTATAAATGGGATTATACAGTCTATAAATGGGGTTATAAGTACTTATAACTGGTAAAGGGCCATAACTGTGGGAACTTCATAATCCCAACTGACGAACTCCATCATGTTTCAAAAGGGTAGGGCTCAACCACCAACCACTAATGTTATCACATTCCCGGCACGATATCCAAGATATTCAAGGCCCAAACCCCAGAACCAGGTGGTGTTATCACTGAAGGAGCTGCAGTTAGGGTGATCTTTATAGGTTATACGATGTTATAACGTTAAGGATATAACTTACCCTCTGAGAACTTCACGTTGCTATTTGAAAATCGTCATATTTATAAAGGTAAAGCATCTATATGTAAATCAAATGGGCCATTTCCATAGCTGTGTTGACCTAGCATAGGGATCCATAGGGGATGTACAAAAAATCCCTACAACTATGGCGCTATCGCCACCGATTGCTCGAGACGCCAGGGTGCCCTACAACCACTCCTCGAAGAGGAGGAGGAGGAAGAGGAAGAGGAAAAGGACCGATGTTTTTGTTGACCATCTGGTAAACTAACAGTTTGCTATGGAAAATGGTGATTTATACTTGATTTACCCATTAATAGCAGTTATTTTCCATAGTTTTTTGTATGTTTACCAGAGGGTACCCTCCGGTAATCTATGGCAACACCCAAAACAATGCCTAGTTACGTGTTTTCCAGGAGGTTATATAGATGATGTTTCTGTCTTTTCCAGTCTATCGTATATAATATAGATATATCATATATTGTGAAAACAAACACAATAATAGGTAATTAGATTAAATGCAATTAGATAATCTATAGGTCATTTTCCATAACTATGTTCAATTACCAGAAGGTTCTACGGTGAATTGTGGCCAGAGAGGGGTCAGCATGGTGATCCAGGACGTGCACAGTCTACGCGATAGGATATGGAATCTACCCATATAGCCATGAGTTAGGGTGATGACAATTGCAACAGCATGAAGCACCCTAACATATCCTAACATAGTTTTGATAGAAGCATGTTAATTCAACATGTATACACTCATGGAGGCTCTATCATTTTAATGTTGATTTACTGGAGGGTACGTGGTATCTAACCTCGATTTAGTAATTTAGCGAATAAGTAGGACGGACCAATAAATGAAGGATTAACATGGATTAACCGTCAAACCTGGGGCTGTATAAACAAAAACACGGTCAACTCATGTTATGTCACTGAATCTATTCACGGTGATACCCCACTGTACCATGCCTTGGGTGTCAACCCAGTTCTGTTTGTTGACTAGTTTGATATAATATATATATACTATAGGGGTATATAGTTATCCAACAGCTATTACCAACTTAGCCAACTAAATCCCATCAAATCACCATTAAAACATCATGCGTACAGTCTTGGCTCAAGTTTTCTTCATGCCTAGTAGGAGCCATCCTTTCAGCGAAGCCACTCAAATCGTGCTGTAAATTCCATCGTGTCCACCTGCCTGGTTTTTGGGTGATTCTGAAATAATCCCATCAGCCTAACCCATGACGGATCCATGGTGCTGGTATATCAATGCTATCATGACTGGGGTATATTGATGGGATCCATGGAGCACCATATATAGCAGCACCGTTAGGATCCGTCATGGGCTATAATAGGTAAATAGTAGGAAGAAAAATCATGAAAAATCTTTTTGGGGATGATAGGGAAATCCTACTACAACCTAGGTGAAGTAGAGTTTATATAGGTTGTGAAACAGCCCCTAACTGGATGGTCCCAATGGAATGTGGACATTCCCTGGAGTTCCACCATGGCACCATGGGTTCGTATATAGGGGGATCCAAGATCCATGGGATACCCACATCGATAGCAACATCCCAACATCAGCAGCTCATGGGACTGGCAAACGTTTTTTTTTCTTATGCTAACCCAACAGTTGAGCTGGAATCCTTTTGCTTGCACATCCTGGCCTGACAAGTGATTAAACACATTTTTTCAGTTGAGTGTGTCCCTTTTCCGACTCAGTAGGAACTAACAAGGGCTGTGACAAGTGAAAGATAGGCTAATTTCGGCTGCATGTCCATGTCAAAAAAAGAAAACTAATCTGTTCTGTTCGTTGTATTTCTTGTGCAGGGTCAAACTCTGGCGCGCAAAAACTGCTCACAGATCCCACATTTGTTTGGTGCAACATGAGCATAGTAACCTACCGAAAGATATAAGACATACTATGGTAACCCCTATTAACATAGCAATGGAGGTGCTATACAGTACCGATTATTATCCACACATCATATCCATACCTATCTAATTCATCCTTGTAAGAAATCACACATGTTCTACAGACATCAAAAGAACATATTTTGTGTAATGTGGGCAACCCAATAATGAACCTACCATTTGGGGATGGTTTTCACCATCCATTTACGCTGGTTTTCCATGGTTTATGAATGTTTATGATTGAGTTTACCTACAAGATATGATATATTAGGCGAGTTTCCATGGTACAATCCATTTCCACATGCAATAACAGCAACATGAACTGTCTCCTGGGAACTTGGCTCCAAGCCATAGGATTCTATAGATCATTGGCCCGAGTTATACCAGTTATAAGTACTTAATTATAAGCCCATTTATAGAATGTTTGTTATCCCATAGAAATAACCAGTTATAACTTTCATAAATGGCCATAACTGTAGGATTCTATAGATCATTGGCCGCAAGATGGTGACCAGCTTCGCCCAGGGACTCGGAACATAACCTGCCTCAGGACGACATTCTCGCAGCTCTCAAGGCCTTTCAAAAGCGTGCAGGGGACAAGGCCGGTGAAAGCTGCCACCAACTGATTGGAGGATCATCCCTCCTAAATATTGCGCGGAACTGGGCGTATACTTATTTAATCTTATTTATAAATGGAATAACTCCACTGAATGGGGACTTACGATTTTTTTGGCGGAAATAGGCTACTTATTAACCACTTACTAAGTAGGATGATCCTCCAAGTGTGGTTTCAGGTCTGTATGTTGGTCCGGAAATAAGATGCCGCAGAATCCAGTGAAATGTCCTTAGTTGGGCTGTTTCAGCGCAATCCCCAAATGAGAAGACCCAACACTACACCAAAGGATTCATTTTGGGAGTGTTGAATATCATAAGGGGAAGGGACTAATTATCTTTGAACTATAGTCACAATTATAAGCCGTTAATATTAAGAGGAACCTGTATCACTCATAGCCCAACAAATATCTTATTTGATCGTGATCGTCTCAAACATTGATATTATTGTATATATCTAGCACACAAAGGATTATTCATAGTAGACATCAATGTACTTGGATACACTATGGCGGATTTAATTGGGCCGTACAGATACGTTTTGAGGGGGTAGCAAATTAAGGAGGGGAAAACGGGGGAATTTAAAGAAATTTAAAGTCATCAAGTAATACTGAAAACCAACGAAAAATCCAAGCTGTGCCAGCTATATGTTCCTCTTAATTATTACATGTGAGTAGTATCACAAATTATCCATATCAAAGAATAGGGCTTAACTATTCATGTCATATTAGATCATATTTCGCCGGAAAGAATCATTGGTGCATGCCTTCATGATATCTACAGTAGCAACTGTGGGTAAGTCTGAGGGCCTGAATATGTTAGATATGAACTACTCTGACTAAGGTATTAATGATTAGATCTGTAATAAGGCTAAGTAGTTCAATAGCAACAGTATCCAGTTAGATCTGCAAATGTGAACTGTCACAATAATAAGCTGAAGACTTATCGTTACATATCGTTACACCCATAAAATATCATAAAATCTTAGATGCACACTTTGATGATATTTATTATTACGGAGAAGCCTCAAGACCTTTGACATAGACGATGGATATCATAGGTGGGTGGAAGAATTTTCCACGTAAAATGGCGGTGTTCATCGTCGAACTGTTAGTTTGAACCAAAGTGTTATCCCTAGTAAGTAATAACAACATGTTATTATTGAATATCTACAGATTCATTCTGAGATCCCTACAACAGATACTGTAGTCATATTCGTATTTGACTAGTCCTGTCGGGATCTCATAATGCATGTTAAGTAATTAGTCATGTTAGAATATGTCATTATTCACATAATTGTTCTATTGTTCTATTGGGATCATCCCCATATTCAAAATTTAAAAAGAATCCTAGCGGTATATTCATTAAACATATGGCTATTGAATATGGTGATATTATGATATATTTTATATCATTATAATTACATAGAATCCTCGTATAATAGTCCCCAATAGCAATATTGATTATTACTCTCCAGTAAATTAACATAGACCCGGGCAGATAGTTGTTTTTTTCAGATTAGTTTCCACTAAAAATTGATCGTAAAATCAGGGTCGAACTGTGAGTTTGTCAGAGGGTAAATATATATATATATATATATATGGTACCCCCCCTTTTATATATATATATATATATACATGATAATAGCATAAATAAATCATTCTAGTATATCATGAGCACAAGGTTCATTTAAACCTTTTTAACTCACAATGAATGTGGTGTTATTTATATCACTATTCATAATATATTGTACATTATTGAATTTATATGACAATATTAATAACTGGTTGATGGTTTGGAACATGATTTTTTATTTTTCCATTCAGTTGGGAATGTCATCATCCCAACTGACTTTCACTCATATTTTTCAGAGGGGCAGGTCAACCACCAACCAGGTAATGGTTACTGCCATATCTTCCACAGAACCCCCGGCCTCTCTGCTGACGACCGCTACGTCGCTAGCGTCGTCAGGTGCCGCCTGACGCGATGCTCCGCTGCTTCCTGCTCTGCCGCTTCGCCAAGAACACCCTGGCGCTTTGGCCAAGTCGTCGCGTTTGTGTGCCGCGTTGTGGGGAAGTCATTGGCAGGGCTCGTTTTCAACCATGGTTTTCAACATGTTTCAAGCATGAAACATTTGGAAACAAACTGATATGAGGTATAACTATGATATGGAAATATATGGGGTATGATAAATGGATCTAATCCACTGGGAAAGGTGTTTAGAAATCTTGAGTTGGAAGACTGTTCCAATGAAGTTCTGGAACGCTTCGAATCCAAGGTCCGAAGGTTTTACATCCGATCTCGTGGGGGTACCTCTTATAGGTCTTGTAGGGGTTATTAAAACGTAACTATACGTAGTTATATGGGAGTCTTTGGACAACATTATGAACTGGAAACACTGGAAACCTCTTATGGACCATCCAGTATAATTGGTTTATACCAAAATAGATACTTGCACAGCCACATCTAGAAATATGGCCTCCCCAGTATAGAAAGATATACCGTCAAAGCCCTTTACCAGTCATTTCCAAGGTTATTTCCATGGTTATAAACCGGGCTATCATTCCATAAATTAAGTGATTTCACTGACTTAGAACTGGTATTTCGGGCCAGAACTGTACATATTCCTCCGGATCCATCGGGGACCTTCTGGGAAGCATTTGGGGGTTGATTTAGGGGGTTATTTGTTCCTTCTCAGGCTTCTCAGGTAGTATTTGGATCCATTTGATATAATGTGGGAAAAACAGTGTCATAAACCACCCATGACTGGGAATGGTAACTATAACACCTATAAAAATGGTGATGACTGGGGGATGGTTTATGACATTGTTTTATCCACAGTGCACACATTGTACTCATTGTACCCTCTGATAAACTAACATAGCTATGGAAAATCACAATTTTAATTTTAATGGGTAAATCAACTATAAATGGCCATTTTCAATAGCTATGTTAAACTACCAGAGGGTACATCTTGTCCATGCCTTCAGTCTACCGAGGCACTCGTTGAGGCTGAAAAGGGTGCAATGCTCCTTGGCGTGAGTTGATTTGGGCGCTTGAGCCTGGTTCGTAGGGAAGTCAAGAATCAAATTATGGGCACTTCACCAGACCATAGAAAAAAACATGCGGAAAAAGGTGTCTTAACCAAAGAACCATGGTGATATTACCATCAAAAATCCGGGTTTCACCAGTGAAAATCGAAAAAAAACAAAAACATCTGATTGGTGGTTTGGAACATTTTGTTTCCAATATATTAGGAATAATGATCCCAACTGACTAATATTTTTCAGATGGGTTGAAACCACCAACCAGACATACTCTAACCATCAGCAATTTAAATGCAGCTATCAAAGCCACGACAGATGGGGTTCAGTAACCACTGAAAAGGTGGAGAGATATTGGATTTCACTGGGAAAGGTCTGGGAGTTATGGTGGAGAACAATCTATAATAATCTATAGTTGAATGAAAGAACAAAAATCAACAAAGATAAGTGAGTGGTTGGGGGGCACATTGTATAGGTTGACCCGGAAGAATATGGCAAAATATATGATGTTTTCAACCGCGAAAGTTGGGTTTTGACCAAGATGTGGGTTTCGAACTTGATCCAGACAAACCGTGGGAACGGACATGCATCCATGACTTACCATGATAAGAACAACCCAATACCCATAGGATCCATGTATGGTATATATGCTAACATTTGGGGTATATTGATGGTAAATGTTACCATATATAACATACATGGATCCTATGGGATATGACAACCATGTATATTGGTCCTTCGAGGAATCGTTTTGTTTTCTCATTGCGTGATCTCAAATGCCGTTGTTAGCTGGAGACCATCTGGTAATTTATTATAGTTATGGAACATTCTTATGTTCAATAGGTAAATCATCAAACAAGCAGAGCGATTTAACCGTAAGGGGAGTTGTTTATCTTCGTGTAGCTGTTATTTAACATCAATACACATGCATCTCAAGTGCAAGATCATATGGTATGTTATTCCTGTATGTATTTTTATATATTTACATACAATAATATGTATAATGTATATATATATAATTATATATACATTATTATATGTTCACGTCATACGCAGCAATCAAAGACAAATTGTATAAATTGCATATGTATACATATATACATATACATGCACATTGGCATGCTACAGAAGTGATTTTCCTGGATGTATATGTGTGAATGATTGTAAATGTTCATACAGACTGACTGACTGGCTGACTGACTGACTGACTGACTGGCTGGCTGACTGGCTGGCTGGGTGACAGAAAGACATACATACACAGACAAACATGGAAACAATTAAACCAAACACCCTGTTCAAACAATATAGAAATATAGACAGAACAAACATCAAACACGCAACCTAAACACATACATAACTACCTACATAAACACATACATAAGACACACACACAAAAACACATACAGAGATAGACACATACAAATATCCAAACAATTACTCTACAGAAATTCATGCATGCATTCATAGATTTATACTATTTTATACTATTTCAATCTATTTCATACTTATTTACGCAACATTTCGGCACGTGGACATCATCGGCACGGGATATGTTTCCTCGGCTCCAAAAACGAGGTCCGACTTGTTGAAGCTCGCAGTGCGGGTGATGCTGATCCAGGCACCGTTTTTGTGGTCGTAGTTGGGTCACCAAGAAAAGTGAGCAGAGTTCCTCCTATTCAACACACCCCAAGAACCATGGTTTAAACGTTTACCCTCTGGTAAACTAACATAACTATGGAAAATCACCATTTTTAATGGGAAAATCCACTATAAATGGTCATTTTCAATAGCTATGTTAAATTACCAGAGGGTAAACGTTTAGTATGACCATTTTATTTGGAATGTGGTTATATGAAAGGGATGGGATAATAACTGAATTTGACCTTAGTTGGAGAAGTTTGAAACTGCAGTCTGGGTGATCTTTACTTAATTTCATTTACCTTGGTATGTCCCTTAACTAGCATATCCAATGTTTTTCCTATGAATTTGAGTGGCAACATTCTTGGTGGCCAAATTCAGTCAAATGTTTTACAGTAGTTAAATTTGACTGAAATGAATTTTCAATGTCTCTGTACGGGATTGAGGCAAAACCTGAGGTCGCATCGATCCAAATTTACGTCCTCCTCCGGTCGTCACCTGAGTCACCTAAATCTCATAAATTTGGCCGGGCAAGTACAGAAGCCCCCAGACCGGATAGCGAACTCATCAGTTACCCTCTGGTAAACTAGCATAGCTATCGATAATGACCATTTATAGTGAGTTTTCCCATTAAAAATGGTGATTGTCTATAGTTATGTTAGTTTACCAGAGGGTAGTTGTTTTTTTTCTCCATTGAGAAGTTGATTTCCTTGAGACAAACATGGTAGTTTACCCTGAGCAGGAAGTTATAACATTGATATTTTTACCCACTGCAATTCAATTAAGCATACTTACCATACAACCCTATGCCCATATATATATATATATATATACTATCAACCACCCCCACTTTTGGTTCATTGTTGGACTTACTACGTTTCTAAATAGGTTCTATGATATATATATATACTTATAAATAGATATATAGATATAGTATATAACACCCATTTGAGCTGAATGTACCTTTCTTATGGATATCAGATATCATCTATTTTCAATAGCAGAAATCGCCGATGTCCCTTGATTGCAGCCCGGAGGAGATGCTTCTGCGCTATGTGCCCTTGGACAAGCGCGCGCAGGGGAGCCCCGGGTTCTGGCATTCCGGAGGCCGAAGTGGAATGGTTTGGTTATCCCATTCATATTGGGGATTAATATATAACAACTGGATATATCCTGGTTGGTGGTTTGGAACTATGGAATTTGATGACTTTCCAGTTGGGAATGTCATCATCCCAACTGACGAACTCATACTTTTCAGAGGGGTAGGTATACCACCAATCAGATATACATAATGGGGCTGGTTTATTGTTGGTTATAGCCCTATTCATCAGAAAGGATGTAACCCCAACAATAAAGCTCAGAACAGGCAAGTAGCAGGGTGTGGTCCCGGAGGTTGCCGCGGAAGAAAGGGGCTGGTCTTATTGTCCGTTGCCTTGTGGACCCGTGGAACTGCAAAAATCTTGGATATATTTGGGGAATACTTAAAATGAATAGAAACTAGATTCAATCCTAACTTTGGGCTTGTCTCAAAAATCACCATATGTGTTGCTTGCGTGTTTTACTCATCCAGATATGTTTCTTGAACATTCTTTATCCAGCAAGTCCACCAAAAACATCCAAAAACTAGAGACGGTCTTGTGGAGAGGTCGTCAATGGCGATGGTCGCCCCAATCATTCCCGACGGTTCTCCCGTGTTGGATTCGAATCGGTTAAAAACCTCGTTTTTGGTTTCCAGTGGATAACATGTTGGTGGGATCACAACTTGTCTCGGTTTGTAGGGAACACTGCTTCGTGGATAAAAAGGTTTTTTTACAGTCGAACGCCTCCAGCAAACATACGGAAACCGGTGGAAATTCATGGCCCAAGGGCATGTTCCGTCGAAATGGTGGGTTGGGAATCTCCTGGGCGAACCCTGGATGCCTTGGCGAATCCCAGGTTCACCACTGTGGAGTTCAATGACTGGGGGCTCTTTTCGGAATACCTCGGACCGATCCTCCAAAACAAGTGCCATGCTCAGTTCTTGCGGTGTTCGGTGGGAAACTCAGTTGTTTTTGTCCAGTGTAAATGAGTAGCACCAAAATTATTTGGATGTGATATGGCGATACATTTTTATATACATATGATTGATTTCAGCACTGATTTGATATCTCACGGGAATCCACAATTGGCTGTTTTCTATAGACATATGTTAAATATTGTTCAATAAGCAGAAAGTCAATGATCCATAGCCATTTTTGCAATCTGAGATAGAGTCCTATAGGTCCAGAATTATCATAATTCTTCTCTACCTTGGCCGTCAAATGACCAACAAAAACAAGTTAACCACTGTGAATAGACTGCCAAATGCTAGAATTGTTAATTGAGGGTTAATTGAGACTGTTGTTGGTGAATAGAACTTCACCATTTTGAAAATAGACAACCACTATTATTGGTGAATTGAGGGTCTCGGCAAACACATAGCAGCCCCTGAGGTTCTATCCCTTTTTGGCAGAGGAGATTGGGAGACACAGCTGAAGCTGTTCGGAGTTCCCATTGAGATCTGGGTAAATTGTCAACCTCCCCACGACCTCACAATACATGTTGATAATCTTGATATAGAATCATCACCAAAATTTGGTTCCTTTCAGGTTGCTAATTCTGATTGAGATAAATGCAATCAGGACCGATAGACATGGGGAGATTACCAACAGACTGGGGTTGTAATGAACATGAATGAGCATTGAATCTACAAAAACAATTGTGTTGAATGCAGAAAACTTTGTTTTCAGCAGGAGACAGTGGATCAACCAGTATACACACTATATAATATCATATAAACATGTTTTGTCTTTTTTATATTATCATAGGATTGATAAATTCGAAGTTTATTCCTTACGGGATAGCTATGTGAATGGTAATTCACCACTATGTTGATGAGAAGAGTCCTTTATTCCTTGGAGTCATGGGTTTCAGGCTTTCAAGCAAAGAATCTGAACAAGCAGCTGGTTGGCTGGTCAACTATGGTTTAACTATGGTTTAACTATGGTTTAACTATGGTTTAACTATGGTTTAACTATGGTTTATGATGCATACACAATATTTGTTAGATGGATCTATACACTGACTTCCTCTGATTTGTTTGCACGGTGGATTAATAATGTGTCATTAAACTATTACACCATTTAAAATGGTGCATAACCAATGATGATTTGGTGGATCCCAACTGAATCTCTAATGTTTCTTCAGGGGGCTGGCTCAAGCAAAATCCATTGGTCAATGAATGGTGAACGAATATATAGAAGTAATATATATATATACACACTATGGTACATTATTTTTATACTTGGTGAATGACTTTTTTTCTAAGATGTTGCTTCTCACTTTGATTTCTGTGCATCAAAGATGATATTTTCTGGAAACTGTTGACACCTTGGGACAGCCAATGTGAGCTGCTTCAAGACCAAGATATTGCGATACCCCCATGATCGCTGGAGAAGATTCGCCCATTGCGAGACACGTGGTTCTTAGTGGGTAGGATTCGCCATTATATTATATAATATATAATTTTTGATATATATATATATATATATATTTATTATATATAATAACATTTTACATATATATATATACAATATTATATATTATAATCTGTAATATAAACTTTAAACCAGAACATGAATAGGGAGTTACTCCCATTCCACAGGAGCTTGGTCGCTTGAACAAGTTGGACATCCCAGAGGTGGGTTTGTCTGGGGATCCAGGGATGCTACTGGGAGTTCTTGTCGATTTTTTGGATAGTGTTTGCAGAAGGGGGATTTACCACTACAGATTACAGATGATCAACTGATTCATGATTCAACCCCAAAAAATATTACCCTCTGGTAAACATACAAAAAGCTATGGAAAATCACCATTTGGAATAGGTAAATCAACTGTGAATGAGCCATTTTCAATAGCTATGTTAAATTACCAGAGGGTATATATATAATTATATATATAGGTTCGAAGTCCAACTAGGTTGGATTTCAACAACAATAGTTGATCTTTTGAAATAGGAAACAACATTGTGACTCAATGGATCAGCAGCAAAATGCGGTATGGGGATACACTTCAGTGGTACATTATGTATATTTATATGTATATATATATGTATATATATATATATGTATACATACATGCATGCATATACATATATATATATATATACACATTACTGATTATGTATGTATATATATAAGAGTGTGTGTGTGTGTTTGTCTGAAAATAGGATACCCCCAAATCTAAGCGTAAATTCAAATCTTCCCTTTCTAAAATTGCCGTTGTGAGATATTTGAAGGTATACCGCATAATGTTCCAGCACCATGGAGCACATGGGTGTCATATACATATAAACGTTATTTAGGCCCAAAATGTGCATCTCAGTTTTAATAAATGTAGGTAATCACCGTTAGTAATCACCATTTTATAGCCCAGTTATAGTTACTGCATTTTCCTTCTGGATGGCTCAACCACCCAATCATTTGGCGGAGACAGAGCCAGGGCGTGCAATTGGAATCCTGTGACATCTTCGATGGCACGGGCACCGAAAGATGTGGGTCAACTCACTGCTGAGGGGTAGTTTTAATTAATCAACCTTATTCCATCATGTGTAGTACCTAAACCTACTATAAGTGTATTTTTTATGGGTTGTACGATCTTTTAATTCAGTGTTGTTCTTGCGATGGTTTGTTTAGAGATATCCTGATGACCCCATCGACTGGTCAAATGGGAATTGTCGTAGAATATGTGAACAGTATCAAACACTACCCTTTGTTCTTGCTACTAGTCTCTTTTCTCTCCATTCGTTGATATCAGACCATGTCTCCATTTTGTTAGGTGACAGAAGCCATTTCTTGTCGGTCAGATTGGGATTCCCCCCTTTTCTTATTCTCAAATAGTAGAGATGACCCTCAGATAGCCAAGCTGGTCCAAAATTAGGCTAACTATGGTTCACGGCAGATACATCTACAGTTTTATCATCCAACTTGGGTCTATCCGAAATTGAAGATGCTTCAAAATTACAAGTTTAAACAAGAAAAGGATGATTAACATTAATTAATCATCAATGTTTGGAGTACCGTATTTATGGACAAAACCAACTTACACCCTCCTGGTTCCACTTTTCTTCGTGTGGAAAAGCCACCATTTGTAAATCATGTTCCCAGCGAAACCATGGGTTTTCCACATGTTTCTGTATGTTTACCCCAGAGTGTCGGTGGGGATAGCAACGTTGTCCCAAGTTGAACAACAGCCTGGCTGTTTCGAGGCCGACTCTATGGACATGTCTTGCAGTTCGTGGTGACCGGGCGGCAATGGGGCTGTGGATAGGATTTTAGCAACGCCTTGGTTTGCTTACTTGGTGGCTCATCCCATTTATATTCAATATAGTTAGTAAATGTTGGTTATAACCCTAGTTGTCAGTGGATTAATCCTACTTATCCCAGTTATAACCAGGGTAATCTACTCAGTAAGTGGGATGAGCCACCAAGTCAGGTGATGTTTGTCCCCGTAAAACATCCACAGTTCGGGGAATCTACAGGGAACTATTCAGACCCAGGCCCACCGTGGAGTGCAAAGTCAGATGCTGTTTCCTACCTCGTTCACCCGGAATCTGTATGGTGGAAACATTAGGATCCCTACTAAGCACCCTCTGGCTATTTAACAGTTCGCCATAGAAAATTGCCCATTTATAGATGGTTTACCTGGGTTGACCTATTAATAGCATGGTGATTTTCCATGGCGAACTGTTCAATAACCAGAGGGTATAAGAAAGCAGTATGTCATAGAGAAACACGGGGTATTTGTTCAGCTCATCTTGGTAGAACTGGAAGATTTCACGATCCAGTCATGGATCTAGTCACTGGTAGGTAAATGGTGTGCCAATGCTTCAACGTGCCAAAACTTGGATATAACAAAGAAACCATATTTCTTTTGTAAATGCTAGGCAATCATACATCAATACTTTCCCATCTGAAACGGGGATATGACCAGCCAGAATCATAGTTTCATATTATCAAGAAACAATCGTAAACTTACGGTCAACGCTGTGAAGGGTTGCTAGTGCACGTTTACTGTTGGCTCTAAACATTGGTTCATCTTACATGCCTAGCTAGAAATTGACTTCTTAAAGAAGATGATCCACAAGGAAGTTGCAGCATATCCAGAGCCAAGAGTAGATGGACAACGACCACCAAAGACGAAATTATCAACAGGGATCCATCCACCAATGCCACCATCACGACCATCACAAGCCCTACAGAATCGGTGGCCCTACTAGATCGAAACGGCTGTTCCAGAAAGATGTTCCGATTTCTCAGGGGGATGGTTCAACCACCAGATAGGTAGGTTAGATCGGTGATGGTCCACTTAAACATTGGCATAAGCCTCAGACCTTTGGAAATGGATGAGTTGTGCCACAAAAAATATCGTATCAACCATATACATCATCACATTACAGTCCATGTATCATTATATATATATTTTTTGTTTTTTGCTTGGTGGTTTGGAACATTTTTATTTTTTTCCATATATTGGGAATCATTTCCAACTGATTATTATTTTTCAGAGGGGTTGAAATCACCAACCAGTATATATATATAT
>Ga0126342_10005806_pt1 | contig 21693 bp, 21 predicted proteins | sample Cyp1metagenome_FD_92528 | JGI IMG/M metagenome (GOLD analysis project Ga0126342, IMG submission 92528) | Coral microbial communities from Lord Howe Island, Old Settlement Bay, Australia - Cyphastrea 1 metagenome | ecosystem: Host-associated > Invertebrates > Cnidaria > Coral ... | reverse complement strand
TCGTCACCGTCATCATCATCATCATCATCATCATCATCATCATCACCATCGTCATCGTCATCATCACCATCGTCGTCATCATCATCATCATCATCATAATCATCATCATAATCATCATCATCATCATCATCATAATCATCATCATAATCATCATCATCATCATCATCATCACCATCGTCATCGTCATCATCATCATAATCATATTAACCTGCTATTTACCCATCCTGCCCATGCTGCAACACCCAACTCCCTGGCAGCGACCTCGGAATCATCACTGTCGCTGCTTTCTTCCTGCAGGAAGTATACTAGTTGGTTGATAGGTTCCCTATGGATTATCATAATGCCCATTAAACCGGGCACTATAATCCGTTATAATCACCAATCAACTTGTTTTTTGGTACCTGTTTTTGGCTCAAATTTTGAAGCAAACCATGATTTGTGCAGTAATTGTTGCGTGTTTGGCGGTTTCAACCCCCATAAGAATATGATCATCACCCCAGGTCGGATGATAACTAACGATTGGTGGCTGAACCACTCATCCCAAAGATTGAAACCGTTTGAAACCACCTGGGAAAATCATGTTGTTCTGGCTCCGAGAATGGAAAACAGAAAAAAAAAAACGAAAACACTATATACACCGACCACTCTATAGTCCAAATAACCCGATTGAACCATAAGTCCATCCGTTGCAGTCAATTTTTGAAGTTGTTTCTCTAAATCGGAGAGCCCATAGGATTCCTTCCAAGACAGCAAAAAATTGAGTGGTTCTTGGGGCCTTCAATTCTATGAAAGCCCTATATCCATCCCTTTCCATGTAGTTTTCGGGGGCATCCACTCCTCTCAGGCCTTCTCAGTAGCCATCACCCCCCAGTTACCAAAAGTGCATTGTCTCGAACCCCTTGGAAGTTTATGGCAACAAAGTTATGACAAAGTACAAATCAAGGCACTTCGCTTGCCAGGCGCCACATTCGCAAAACATCCCAGAAACATTGGCAGGTTCCCACCTCGCTGGCTTCATGCGACACCGGGGCAGAAGGGGAGAACCTCGGCAGAAGTGCTGACGATTCTTGGCCCGGCCAATGTCAGGAAAGAATTGCGGTGGGGCCTGAAAGGATGAGTTAACATTGGTCAATATTCTGGTAAGTGGGATCATCATCCCAGGCATGGATAGAGTTTGAAAGTTTTGAAATTTTGAAACTCTTATCTTCTCCATCCAAATGCCCTCTGGCACCGAATGCCTGCAAGCAGCCTGACGCGGCGATGGAAATTCTTCAGATTGCACGTTAGGTGTTGAAATCCAAAAGGCTGGGAATCCCCAAGAAGATTCAGGTCCATGAGAGCTTGGACCTCTCTCTTTTGCTCCTGTTGGCTCTGCTAATGTGCTAAAATTAGATAATTAGATGTCCCTCTCTGGGCGGCGCTTTTTACCACCAGTTTTAATTTGTTTTTTCCCTCGAGCGATCCCCACCGTGACAAATTATTTTGTCTCATCTGGAAGTACATATGGCACATATTTTCTCACATGCTATTCTGGCAGTCTATCTGGCAGCCTAGTCTGACATTCTATATATTCTGGCATCTATCTGGCATCTAATCTGACAACTATCTGCTATCTATTCTGACATCCTATCTGGCATCTATTCTTACATTTTCCCGGGCATTCTACCTAGCATCTATTCTGACATTCTTTCTGACATCCTACCTGGCATCTATTCCGACATTTTCTAAATAGTCTGACTTTCCGGCATCTATTCGACTGGCATTCTATCTGACAGTCTATTCAATCTATTCGGCATTCTATCTGGCAACTAGTCTGGCATGAAATTGAGGTCTGGCAGTGTCCATCTGGAGCTCGCGGTTGAAGTCCGGCAGTGCCCACTGAGATCTGGCACTCGCAGTTGAGGGCGTAGTCCGAGGCTGCCGGATGAAAAGGAGAAGGAGAAGGAGGAGGCGGAAGCAACTCTGATAAAATCTAGAGACCCTCACCTGGCATGGCGAAAACATCGGGTGTTCTCTTGGATTTACCACAGTCATAAACTTTGGGAGAGAAGACGTAGCTGGACCTTACGGAACCACCCAGGATTTCCCGGGAAAGTCAAAATCATCGACTCAACAAATCCAGGTACAGGGGATTTCCCAGCTGATCACGTTTGATGACACCGACTGGTAACGGTCACCGGAAATTGATCACCTTTTCGAGAACGCAACGTGACGCCAACCATCCCGAGTTGCCAATCTTTTGGGCAGAACCCCCTGGGCTTAATGTGATTCTACAATATTCTAGATATCTTTTGCTCCAAGGGTTGGTTTACAGTTGGGTTTGCCACATTACCCCAGTGGTCGAAACAGTCTAAGCAGGCTTATTCTGGGTTTTGGTACATTTTTGGGGGTCCCATGTCAAATCTAGCACAAAACAGGAGAGATGCCCCCCTAAATTATCTCCATGACACCTCATTATGAATTGAGCACAGCACTAGACATCACAACTGAGAAAATCACAGTTCAATGGATGGGTTTAGGGGCAATGTAGAGAAAACAATGGTTTTCGCTCCAAAATATAAGGTTTTCTTGCACATTTTCCTTTTGACCAATTCTGAGATGAGATCAAGATATGTGTATATATATACATATAACCCCAGAAGATATGTCACTAGGTAATCATTAGTAATAATGATAACGATAACTGGTGGTTTCAAGCCCTGAAAATCTGCCCATCAGCGATATGCAGATTTTCCTCATCGCGACTTTTTCAATGCCGAAAAGATCGGGTTTCACCAGCAACCACTCATGATTCATGACTAAATCATACTAAATCCCCAATTTTTCAAGGTGAAACATGGTGAAAGCTCCATGATGCTCCATTTTTTGTTACACAAAAAGATAAAAAGGTTCTCCACTGATTGATCTAAGATGATCTAAGCCACAAATCTGCTTCCAGGATGTCGCTCGCCGCCTCGGTTGGGGATTCAACCTTAAACCGACCAACAGGGACCTCTCCAGGGACATTTTTGGCCTGTTGGGCATACCCAATAATAAATAATAAACCATAAAACCAAATCGAGGATGGCTTACTATGGCTTAAATAAGCATTCTGAATGCTTGAAGGGAAAGACAAAAGGGAACCTCAGGAAACCATGTCTTTTTCCGTTTTTACCATCTAGGGGTTTCCTGTGGATCTTGCATCAATTATAGGATGCACACATCTATTTTAATTGTGCCTGTGTGTGTGTGTTTGTCTGTGTGTGTATCGGTGTGTGTGTGTGTGCGCCTGTGTTTATTTCTTTTCTCAACTCTTCCCAGTACAAATTAAATACATCAATTCATGCATGAGAATTAAATACATATATATATATATATATATAATTGTTCTATATTATTTTATAATATTTTATACATATACAGCACGTTATATATTACAGGGGGTTCCTGAAATGGAGGTACCCCCAAATCATCCATTTTTAATAGGATTTTCCATGTTTTTGGGATCCCCGAACTGGATGAAAACATATGGAAACCCCATTTCCGTGTATCATCGCGCCTCGTCGAATCGGGGCTTATTCAGGTGGCTGTCATCCCCAGATGGAAAAGATTGGAAAAGAAAATCACGATCAAATTAGTAGGGATTTACTTTTCCATCTATTTGGGGATGACGATAAAGGTTAGTATAAATGGGAAAATATGGAAAATCATCTATAAACCGGGGGATTGTCAATTGCCCCGTTTGATTACCGAAGGGCACCTGGCTTTCCACGGATCTGCCAGCCAATTCTCACTTGGCAGACAGCCCTGCCAAGTGGTAAAACCGTGCAAGTGGATAACTGGTTTGTAGTTTGGATCCTCCTATGTAAGTTTAAATAGAGTTGAACATTTCATGCTTGAAACCATGAACCAAATATAACCGGAGATAAATGGTAGTAGCATCTGGCGCTTGTGGTGTCAAGGGTCGGCTCTCCCGGCGCCCAGCTGCCCATCGACTGTTTTTTCGGGGTCGCACACGCTACAGTCACGCCGCCCGTCCTGGTCCTCCCTCAAAGTCAAAGAATTGAAAGGACATGTGGTACCCTCTGGTAATTTAACGTAGCTATTGAAAATGGCCATTAATAGTAGATTTTCCCATTAAAAATTGTGATTTTCCATAGCTATGTTAGTTTACCAGAGGGTAGGAAGCCCCCACGTTTATGTTTGGATTGTAAAAGCCCATGGTTTTGTGGAGTTCTTTCCGACTCTCACCATCAATCAAGCCAAAAGATTCCTGAGTTTTTAGAACCCTGCATAGTGACTCTTGGCCATGTCAATTCCAAGTTCTAAACAACAAAAATGGAATTGAAGAGGCTTCCACCATCTTCCACCAGCAAAAATCGCAGTTCATCCGTTCAGACCTTGGCATCACAACTTGCCATGGTTCACCGTGCCCATGCTCTTCGGCAAGATGCTTCCTCAGTGTCATGCACTGCCCACAACTCAGCGACCGAACATTTTGATTGTCGGAATCCGTATGTCTGCATACGTGTGGATGCATTTTTTTTTTGGTGTGTGTCTTGTGTAAAAAAACAGAAGTGTTGCGTATCTAGACAGCGAGCGGCCTCGGTACACAAATCATAAAAATAAAAACATCATGATACATAATATAATCATGGAATCCATATATTCCATATGTATACGCATAATTATTCGCATAATTGGTATACCAACCAGCCTTTGTGCCACCCTGGTGGCCAATCAACTCCCTAGGATCGCCCTGGGGCCTGGGGCCTACCCAAATGTCTCCTAATTTGGCAACTTTAATCATTAGGGAAAGTGATTATTATATACAACATTATACTATATACAACTATCAAAGATCATCAAGGTTAGTGAGTGTTGGTGGTTTCCCTTTAAAAGATGTTAAAATCAGACAAACCCAAACCAAGATTGACCCTCAACTATAGTGGCTCGTGGTAAATGTACAGCTGTGCCACTGGCTTCGGGGTCGTCCTGCTCTTCGAAGAAGTTCTTGATGCCCAGACAGAAAGAGCAAGCAAGGCAGACGCAGGTCAACACCTTCAACTAGCGGGTAACTCTATGGGAAACCTCAAAAATTCGGCCCGAAAAATTGGGAGTTACATGTAGTTAACGTGAGTTCACCCACAGAACTACATGGTTGACACATCGAAAAAAATTGCCAGCAACATGTGGATTTCGGCCAAGATGAAGAGATTTCAGCAACAAAGATCATGGAGCATGGGCAGAACACCATTGCTATACTCAGTCTTCTTATCGTGTATCCCGTGCAGGCCTGGGGGGCTGATCATCTGATCTTCCCATTTAATTTCAGAGCGGATGTCTCTAGGTCTGATTGATTGACTACCCTCTGGTAAACCAACATAGCTATTGAAAATGGTCATAGAAATAGTGGATTTACCCATGAAAAATGGTGGATCTTTCCATAGTTATGTAAACGTTTACCAGAGGGTAGTTGGTTTCAGGATCCCTTGGAATGGGAAAGTCCAACTTGGCAAATGATCTACAGACTATGCCTACAGAAAAATGCCTGTGGATCACTGTGCCCATCATCAAATAGCGTGTGTCCTTTTCTCGTGTATTTCTCGTTGCCACGGTAAAATCACATATCCAGTGTATCACAATTACATATCCAGTATCTAGTGCATCCAGTATCACATAAATACACATATCGTTACCCATCAAATACCCTCTGGTCATGACTAACAGTTTGCTATTGAACATTGCCATTGAAATAGTGGATGTACCCATTAAAAAATGGTGGATCTTTCCATAGTTATGTGGCTGTTTGCCAGAGGGTAAATCCTACGAAAAATCCCATTAGATCCCATTAAACCACCATAAAACCCCATTAATAATCCATTTACCCTCTGGTTATTTAACATAGCCATGGTATCCAGTGGGTTCCGCTGGTAAAATCATCACACCCTGAGCCACGCGATGTCGCAGATCGAGGCACCCGAGGCAGCACTGACGCATCAGCCAGGAAAAGTTCCCCCACCAGCCACACGGTATTCCCACACCTCGCGACTCAGCACTTGGGTTGGTTACCCCCAAAAAAAAATGCCAAAAATCCTGAATTTGATGGTTAATCATGCTTAATCCGGATTAAGACGCCATTGAAATTCCGATGAACTGCTGTACACCCCATTTCAGGGCCACTTGGAACACTACCGTCCCGCCACCCAAGATGAAAGTTGGGGTCACTGGATGCGCTGATGTTTTTCCACAAAAAAAAATGGGGGAAAAACGCTGGGAAAAAGGTAGCTGAAGGGATATCAGCCACGCAACCTACAAGGAATACCCTCTGGTAAACTAACATAACTATAGAAAATCACCATGTTCAATGGGAAAATCCACTATAAATGGTCATTTTCAATAGCTATGTTAAATTACCAGAGGGTATCAATGATCAAACTGCCAACTATGCTCATGCGGATGCTACAGAAATCCACAAGTCGAATGTGAGATGATAAAGCCTGCAATGACCACATTTTTGTTCTAAAACACATAGCTCCCCAAACAAAAAAGTCTTGTCACAAGCACCGCATTAGGGGGTTGCTGAAGTTCCCTGCCAATTCTGTAAGGAGGTTGTCAGGCTCTGGGAGTCCTGGCTCTGAGATTTGTTGGTGATTCTGCGCATCTAAGACTATCCAAGTTGGGTGGTAGACAAGTTTGATCCGTAGCCATGCTGGGATTTAAATCATTGAGATTACTTTGGCACCAGACTTGAGGGCTCCATTTCCCGAATCCATTGGGATCTGGAGACCTGGGAATATCTGGGGCTATCACTCACAAATGAACTCCCTACATGGAATGATCATCCGAAGTTTGCAAATTCTATCTTTCAAACTGCCTCCAATTTCATAGCTAAGGTGTATATATATTTATATATATATATATCTCTCTCTCTCTCTCATCCAGGTAGCATTTCCTCGGAGGGGCAAAAGTTGGGCTAAGCCACCAACTCTCAACGTTGGATCGGTCCCCAGTCGACCCCAGTCCCTACTTCTGATGTTGAAATTGGACCTGTTCACTTGCTTAAGATTCTAAGATACTTATTTATATATGATACGTATAATATACATATATATATATATATATTATGTGTATATGTATAATATATAACACACACACACATACACACACATGTATGTATGTATGTATATATATATATGCAATCTTAAGTCCAACTGCTTATTACTCATCGAAAATCAATTTAAAATCATGTAAATTCCTGATGTTTTTCACCAGGGCACAGCCAGGAGATCAGGGCGGCCGTCAAGACTTTGGGTTCTGGCGATGGCCGGCCGATGGCCAAGGAAAAAACTTGGGATCTCCACCCAAAAAAAGTGTGATCGAACTGAATCTCACTGGTAAACTTCTGGTGAAACATTGTGAAATTATGACTAACGTTGGTTGATTGGAAAGCAAAAAAAAAAAGATGGGGCATTTATACGGAATACTTGGAAAATCATCTCCAATCAAAATCGGAACTGGCTCTGGGAAGTCCTCCATGCTGCCAACAAGCTCGGAGTCACTACCAGCTATCTACAAATAGGTTTGGATCAAACTGGTGGGTCAAGATTCGACAGTTTAGGGTTCCGGTAGTCAAACGTGGGAAATGCCCGAGCTAAATGGATGTGTTAGTGGGGCTTTTATCATCAATTTGATCAATGGGTCATTTTCCAACATGCCACGGGTTACCAGATGGTAAACCAGCTTGATAGACTCGGATAGACACCCTCCTGAGCTTGGGCGAAGGTCAATGAGGCAGTAGAAGATGACAACGGAGCAAGCTAAGGCCTGGGGCATTGGACATCAGACTATGGCATCGTATCATCGCTACAAGTATCATCGCATTTGGTCAATTTCGGGAGCCTAATTTATAGAGCTACATATAAATACTTGGAGAGCACATCCCCTTACATAGCCAGGTTGGCAGTCTTATCCCCCTAGCGTTGGGCAATCCACGGTCACGTGGGGCAGCTGCCAACAGTATGGCAGCTGCAGATGGTCCAAGTCGCATTCCATGGCAGTGCCAGCAACCAGAAGAAGTCCTGTGGCTGTTTGATCTGGGCCAATCGAGTCATCACTCTTGAGAGGGGCCAGGCACCCAGTCAGCTACAATATAAGAAGAATGCGGTACACGTCAGTAAACCCAGTAATACAAACTACTAGTTAAGGATGAGGTTCACAACCCATTTATGGATATTTATGGTATCTTCTCGTAGTGAGTTGGGGATGGTTGCTTCTTTCATTTACCGCATGACCCATGGTCTGACTCAAGTCTCGCGCTCTTGCGCCACGGACAATACCCAGAATGGCGACATTGACATGGTCCTCAAAAATGCATTCCTTGAAAGTCCTCAAAATGGCTACTGCTACTGCAATCCCCACGTATGAATATATGAACGGCAATGGATTTCTATCTCCAGCCAGAGCCCAGATCCTTGAGGACCCAGAAGATTACCCACAGATCTGCATTCAGCCTGTCAGATCGGACGGCCGGACGCCGGGCACCATGGCATGTGGCACCGCTTCAATGAATTGTGAAGGTGGGATGAGTCCAAAAGTCCAAATATCGGAAGCATAATGGGATATTCAAAAAAAGTAGATCATAATGGGAATTTCCAATCAAATATGGGATATTCAAAAAAATGTAGATCACAATGAGGGTAGCATCATCCGAAGCACCGCGACTAATTTAAGGCTTAAGGCCAAACATCTGTCAAAATCAGCATGAACTTGGTTTGGGAAGCCACGCCACTATCTTCGCCATTGTCTCATCAAGATTTACTATGCTACACACAAAATCTGAGCCGTCTATCCCACAAGTGTTGGGATAGATCCTCACCAAGAAAATTGCGGCTGCTTAGAGGCTTAGATCAATTCAATCCTAACAATTCCTAGGAAATCTCGTTGAATCAGTTCACTTTGCACATAGGGAACCCAATTAATCTTCGCGCTTAAATCATGAAAGAATCCCCGGCTTCGTCAAAACACTCTTGCCCCACATGATCCACAAGTGGTGGATTTTTGATATCATTTCATATCTGGGTTTTAACCATCTTGAAAAATATTAGTCAATGGGAAGGATTATCCCATATATATATATAATTATATATTGTGGAAAATAAAAATGATTGAAACCACCAACCGGATATCTATGTTTTTTTTGCGAGAGGGCAACTCTGAACCCTCAACAATTTACATCTCAAAAAAACCCTATGTTCTGAAGATAACGTGATACATAGGCCCAATCATATAGCCACCCCCCAAAAAAAAATCCCACGAATGTCATAATGTGATGCCATTCAAAAGCGGAGGTGGACCTATAAGAGTGGATATACCACATTATTCCCATGCTTTATTGGATAAATCTCCAGAAAGTATCCCAGTTTTGAGGCTCCAATGCCTCATAAATATTTATGAATTCTTGGGTACATCATTGGATATGCCACATCATAACTTGTTGGTGGTTGAGCTACCTATATACTGTATCCCAAGGATATAAGTCACTTGGGAGAATCACTTCAAATAGTCAACCAAAGATTACCTGGTGGTTCGGGTTGGTGGTTCGAAATCCATAATTAAAGCTGATTAGTTGAAGCCACCATTAATTTTACTGGTCTATATATCCAGCTTTTCCCCCTTGTTCGCTTTATAAACTCCCTGGTCATCCCTCGCCAATAAACAGACGAGATATCTGAAACCACCGTTAAGTTGTTTCTTTCCTTACTTCAAAATCATAAACATCCACAAACCCACAGACCCTATATACAGTTATAAAATGTTATAAGTATCATAACATATCATAACCCTAGTTATTGGAGTCATGTTCGCCAACTGACCAAACTCTTGGGCCCCACGTGTTACACAGCCGTGCCCATCGCCGGCACCTGCTTCGTAAGGCCCTCTCCCCTTGTCGTCGTCCCAGCATCTGCGCAGCAAGGCCCAGCAAAAGGCCCAAAGCCCAGAAGCTTCCAGCCAGGACCTGGAAATCTTGGCATCAACATGCATCAACCATTCACGTGCATTAACAAATATTAACAATATACGGATTTATGATGATTTATGAACATGTTTGTAATCTTGGGATATATGTTTCGCTGTTTTTTTCTATTGTTTCACCAGCACAGTTTCTGCAGTTTCTATTGTTTCATGATTTAGTGGGATTGATCATTTGACATTTCTTGGCGAAATCATGGGGTTGGAATGCTGCACCCCCAGTTCCAAGGGGTTTTCTCATTGTTTTCCCCATGGTTTTCCATGGTTTTTCCCATGAAAATTGCCATGGAAAATAGGGAAACCGAAACCGGCCCCATACTTTAGACACAGGAATGACAACGCTCTATGGCCATCTGGTAGGAACAGATGCTGTTTGACTTGTTGGGTGAAGCCATTGATGCAAATGTACAAAACTAAAAGCATTGGGGGGGATAATTATCTCAAGATTTTACTATGTTGGGGGGATATGTCTATGCGCCAAAAGCTTGAGATCATTTGAGAGTGCCCAACTTTGCCTAAAGACTATCTGCCAGAGTTCGCGATGGAAACGTGGAAAGCCCCGATACTTCGATGCAATAATTGAACAAAAAATAGTGGTTTCAGATGATGTTACCTGATCTTCCCTTAACCCAGTGGGCCAACATTTCTTGGTCATTTCATGGGGTCCCCCGATGACCCGACCCTCCCAGTGAAGGAGGAATAACTCCAAGGTGACCAGGGGGACTTGGAGCGTGGAAATTGCCTGCTTTGGGGGCGTTTACATGCGTATGCATCAAATTGGAAGGTGGAACTGGTAGGACCTGTACCTAAACACTTGTTGCTACAGGCTTAGGAGCAACTTTCCACCGAAACTTCAAGGTATTTGCTAGTAGACTTGACTATCTAGATCTATCTAGTCTACATCGAAAAAGACTGGATAGACTGGGAATGTAAAGAATATTTGAGCATTGCATGTCGCCGATTGGCAACATGTCCAACTGTCGAGCAGAATGTTTTTCGGCCCAGCGAGTCCATCCTCCGGGCTTCCTATTGGTATTCATCATTCATCTGTACCTGTCCACCACCACTTTGGTGGCTTGAAGCATGTTTTACATGTTTAAAGTCAAAGTGCAATATCTTTACTTTAAAAAAATCGAGCAAAGGAGAAAAACCCGTCGGAAAAACATCCCGTCTCCACCTTGAGTTCCTGATCCACATAGGTCCGCGGTCCGAGGAGCGCCTGGGAAATCATCGGGAGAAACTGGAGAAACACAGGAATCATCGATAGCATTTGGTCTAGTGAAACTGGGTAACCCAAATATTTGATTTGTTGTTGGGTTTTTTTTGCCCAATTCTGCGAGACAGTCATCTTTCTTCCATCTAAATCAATCTGAAGAACGTGAAAATCAACCACGTATCTAGATTGGGATAGAAATCGGAACACGGAAACCAAATAAGGTGAGGACCAAGCCTCAATGGACGTCATACCATTCTGGGGCCCACTTGTTAGTGATGCATCCATATGTGCTTTAATATCTTTAATTTTGCACCAATATGATACTGGTGTGCTCATGTCCATTGATATAAACACATCTACATCTGTGTCTGATTTTGGGTTCTATTCATTCAAGTCTCCTTTCTTGTGAACAGCCTCTTTCCCATCCTCCTAAGTCGTAGACATGATTTGCTGAAGGCTTAATGACGTAGAATTTCCCAGCAGATCTCTCTGCCGGATGTGGACAAAAAAACACCTTCAGTAATCCCCCAAGAAAACAATCGATGGTTCGGATTTGCCCTTCTAACGTGGTTGCTGATGGTTAATAATGTTAATAGGCCTTTAGTACATGGGTCATGGAAAATGTCCCCATTGAACATCACCCAACCAAAATCGGTTTTTGTGGTCTACTAGATGGCTACAAAAAAAGGTGATGTCCAATATTCCCAAAATGGGACATTTACCAATCCCTGTAGTAAAGCCTTAAACCCTTTGGCTCTTCAGCAAGAGATCTCCCCTCTTCGCCATATTTTCTTGCCAGGGGACTCCCTGAAACCTCGGGCGCTGAAGGGGACTGGAGTGAATTTTTGGAGTCTCGATCCCAGCTAGATCTGCTATATATATATGATTATATATATATGTGATTATATATATATGATTATATATATATGATTATATATATATATATATGATTATATATATATGTGTGTGTGTATGTATGTGTGAGGTCGTAATTCCAAGTTGACCCAGTTGTGAACTCAATTTCCGAACTTTACGGACCATTCTAGTCATGCTTTTGGGAAAAGGATCTCCTGTAATTTGGGGTCCTAACCTTTCAGCTTCAATGTCAATTTGATCAGGGTTTCCTCATCACCATAACCAGCACATACCATTACCATTGCATCATCCCCACCCCCTACATTCACAAAGGCAACTGCCTGAATGGGGAATTTCGAACCTTGGGTGTGGGTCAAAAATATTCCAAAATGTCAAGACTTCCCCCGGAAGCCACAGATCTTGGTCCCATTTTGGGGGCCTTTTTGGATCCCAAACCAAGAGACCAAGGAAACGTGATATTTTTCGATGGGTTTTCGTACCTGTGGCCAGTGCCATGCTTCAACTCATGGGCACGTCTTGCAGCGATGGGCAGATCCACCCTATGGATAGTTGGTCACCGGAAATTCACAAGTTCGTCCTTAAACCGCCCCAATCAAGACCCGCCAGAAACATCCAGAAACTACGTTTTAACCGTTTTAGTATTGAATCATATTGGGTCCATTATGGCAGTTATGGTCCATTCATCTTTGGAACCAATTTTAGGGCACTGTTAAAGGGATGGGCGCATACCATCCTGGTGGTTTGTTGCCCACGGTCGACATTGGTTCTCTCTCTCTCTCTCTCTCTCACTCTTTTCGGTTCCATCCCTAGAAATTGAAAGGCCTAGGGAGCATCTTTCAAAGTACCCGGAGAGTATCATCAAACATGGCGTGCTGGAAAATCCATCAAAAAATCCATCATTTATTTACAGTATGATGCTTTTCCCAGTGTATAGCCTCCATGTATAGGAGAGTTTCTATTGCCATGTTTGATTGCCAGAAGCCCGGCGCACAGGAGCTCGCTAGTCATCCACGTTCCATTGCCCAGAATCCACAGCAAGAGCCTGGATTCAATCGAAATCCAGTTGGAACATGTCGATTTCGGGGTCAGTCAGTGGCTTGGTCAGAGACTAAGATACCCCAAAATCAATATTTGTTTCATCCACTAACTGATCATCATGTTCCCTATGTTCCCTATTGATACTGCTAGTTTGGGGTATACCTTGGAGAAAAAAAAAAAACATTTTTGGGAGACACCCAACGCGGATATCCAGGAGTAGAGTAGTAAAACCAAGTAGAACCAGGAATCAAAGTATGGCCAGGACTCACCAAAAAGTGTGAGTCGCTTTACCCAGTCAGATCACGCTAAAAATCTCCGTTTTACTATGCTTATGTGAATCATGGTTTTTAAAAAAACATAAATTGCTATGGAGTTCAATTCAATCCAGATTTTGTTGATGAAACCAATGTGATTTTTCAATGTTGGCATTTCAACAATCCAAAGAAATGCTGGTCAAAACCTGCGGATGGCTTAAAAAACGCATCATCGCTCCAGTGACTTCCAATGCTAAGCGAGGTCGCGAAGGAAATGTCTACGACGTAGTGTGCTTCACCAAAATTATGGACAAGCCCTTGGCTACCAACTAAGGGCTAAACTGGAAATAGGAAGTATCTGATGAAATGGAGGGCTAAGAAAATGGGGCCTTACCGCGTCAACGGTGTTGACACCCGTCTCAGGGGTTTCAAAAATTTTAGGCCCCATGACCACAGGCAAGTCGTTGAGGATGTTTTCTGGCGAATCCCACACGAGAAAACGTTGGTGTCACAGGATGAAAAGGATAACAACAGCAATAAGATAGGGCTTAAACGGAAAGTCACAATGTTCTATCATCAAACTAAATGGGTCATGGCTTCAATAGCTATGTTGAATTACGGAGTAGCTGCCATCAAAAATTCGCATGATATGATATTATATATATATATTATATCATATATATATATATATCATATGTGTGTGATATTCACATTATAACCCACATAATCCACATATCCCACCACTATTCCCATGATATCTCCATGTTAGCTATGTCAAGTTACCGCTACCGGGTATGAAAAATCTTAAGACCCAGTGGCACGACGCGCCCCGCAAGATCATATCGATCTGCCACCTGTGCAGGAAGTTAACGAAAAAAATCCCCGCGCCGGTGACCCAAACACATGGGGCTTTCATGGGGATTTACTGGAGTTTAACTCCCAAGAAATGGGAGTTTTATAGGATTATTCATGGATTTACCGGCAAGAAATGGTGATTTCATGGGGTCCATTTACTGGAGTTTCACCGGTTGGTTTCACTGGTCCATTTAGTTCGATGTGAAAAAAAAACCAGAGAGTGATGAAAATAAGCCATGTGTAACGAAGGTACCCTCTGGTAAACTAACATAGCTGTTGAAAATCACAATTTTTATCCATTTTTAGTGGGTAAATAAATGTAAATAAACTATTTCTATGGCCATGTTCACTAGCAAACTGTTAGTTTACCAGAGGGTATATCCCACATCTAACATCATATAATTGGGTTACCATAGGGTACTCACAAAAACGGTTCCTCGAATCATCCAAGAAAGACAGATTGACGTTGCAATACTTGGAACCAATGACTGGAATAAAGATATCACGGAGATTGGTCATAGGTAACTGGGTGATAACATGTGATAACCCTGTTTTTTTAAATACAGTAACCATGTCCGGAATGGGGTGAAGGGAAGATCTTCATAGGATTTGAACCATGGTTTCCAAAGAAGGTCTTATCAGCAAAGAATTTGATTTCACCAGCAAACACGGAGGGTTTGGCACAGCAACGAAAATCAGATCACCTGAAAAATCAAACTTCGGAGCCCTGGGCGTTCACAGAACACGGGAGTTTTTTAAGCGGCAAAGAATGGGGCTTGACAAACACAAACTTGAGAGTTGACCGACAACAATTGGGCTACACTGACGAACATTGGGAGTTTTATCTAGAATCAGGTGTCACCAGCAGAAGCTGTGATGGAAAAATACAATTCGGATTCAACATTATAGAAGCTGGATTTGATAAGAAGCAAAAACATGCAAAAACAAGGATTTGATCAACGAAACGAACCCACAAAAGAGGGGAAAATTGACGAAGGAATGGGGAGTTAATCAACCAAAGAACGGAGAATTGAACCAACGAGAGCTGGGACTGAGCCGAAGCACTTGATCAACAATCTGAATACAACACAATACATCATAATACAACGATGAACAATGGGGATATGAAAAGTGCCAGATTTTCAGGCGGATTGACCCCTGCTGGGTTCCCTCACATGTTTTGCATGTCGTTTCCATGATAACAAAGATATCCCAGTTCAGATCCTGGTCAGTAACAGGATGTAACAGGACATATGATCCTGAAATATCCTCAAATTGTTTCGGGCACCCAGCGCCGTAATTTTTAGCAGCTTGCTCCATTTATGGCAATAGGTGACTATCAACCATCCGCTTGCCAGCTGGTTAAGCCAGTGATTCATCTATGCCGTGCATGATCCTGGAAGTGATTCTAAGTGATGCTGCACTCCAGCCCAATCCAATCTCGGCAAATTATGATACCCTCCTTGGTAAACGTTTACAGAACTATGGAAAATCCCCATGTTTAATGGGTAAATCAACTATAAATGGGTCATTTTCAATAGCTATGTTAAATTACCAGAGGGTAAGTCTCAAGTCAGGCAAAAAATAGTTCGGCGCAATGCAATTCACGGTGGTTTCCTATCCTGAAGAGTGAGATCTGCCAGGTTGCTATGATATGCTATGATTGCCCACATCCAGTTGGATATCCGGTATTAGATTTATCCCTTTAGGAACTGAACAGGGAAATCAGTTGGGATTGCCGAACTCGAGCCAGGTCCAATCTGCCGATTCCCAGGTCCAATCAAAAACAGTTTGGCCCCAATCCAAACTCCATAAATGCCATAAGCCAAAATGATCGCATCCAGAAAACCTAGCAAATTATATCTATACATATAACAATCCACACAGTGAGCCAAAATGACCCCAAACACAAACTAATCATAACTAATCCATAAAACAAAGCCAAAAAGCCCCCAAAGATTCCCAAAAATAATCCATGGCAAATATATCAAAATATGATAAGATAAGATCCACGGGCCCGGGCCGCCTTCCAATGGTTCTGGATGTCCCAGGACTCAAAGATCAGGGCACAGAGCAACCCGACCCAGGCGGTCTCAGGGATCAGCAGGACCTCGGAGCTCGGAGCTACGATTGACGTACCATCTGGTTATGACTACCCTCTGGTGAACATACAAAAAGCCATGGAAAATGGTGATTTATAGTGGAAAATGGAAAATTGGATCCGATCCCCCAGAACTTTTCTTCGGAGGATCATTTTCGATGATATTCAACTTGATACAAGGTGGTGCCCCCAAGATAGCGTTCAGTTGGTTTATAACTCCAATAACTATGGGTTATGGCAGATATAACTATAGTTAATGGGGTTTATAAACCAACTTATAACTGGGGGGCCCCACCTTGTAGTTCTGACTAACATAGCCATGGAAAATCCCAACCATAAATGGAGGTATCTAGCTGGGAAAATCATCTATTTCGATTAGGGCCATCGAAAAACCATGGCGAACTGTGAAATAACCAGAGGGTATATCTAGTCTTATCTTATAGTAAATCTAATCTTAACCTAATCGTATCTTATCTGTTCTTAGTCTAATCTAATCTGATTTATATCGAATCTCAATCCAATCCTAATCTAATCTTAAGGACTTATTACATGAGATAGCAATGGAACATGGAGATATAATGGGAATATAGTGCGATATTTTGGATTGTACTATGAATACAATGTGAATGTTTGATGGCAGCTACACTCCGGTAATTTCACAGTTTGCTATGAAAACCATGGTCAATTTACAGATGACTCTAACTCTTACCTGTTGTCCTATTAAACTTTGTGATTTTCGCTATGTTAAATTACCAGAGGGTAACGTAACTAGTATGATCTCAACTAGCAACATCTAGCAACTAAAGTCCCCAAACATCCCCAAACTGAATGCTTGCCGCGGCGCCCAGCTGAAATCTTTCACGACCCAACTGAGGAAGGAGGCCGTCTCCTCAGCAGAATTGACCCAGGCCATGGGAATGAGTCGCAACACTTCGAAAAGCGTGGCGTTTCGAAACAGAGTGAAGTGGCCTGGTGCTCATCTGCTGGTTGTTTCTGGATTTCACCCATTTTTTTCGAAAATGTCTTCGAAATCAAGCCCTGAGCCGCTTTTCATTTCTCAAATACCCCGCCTTTTGGACCACTTGGCCTTGGCTTTCTCACTTTCTTTTACAGCAATCAATGCTCCCAAAATTGGCTAGCTTAATACCAAAATGGTCCAGTCTGAAACAGCCCATACCCATTTACATCCATTTACCAACTTCAAAGCCAAAGCAGCACTGGCACCCAACAAACTGAGATATGCTGCTGCCATGTTTCCAGCCATACCAGCACCATTTTCGTCACTTCACCGTGCCTCCTCTGAAGAAAAAAAGTCAACATCGGTCAACAGGGGTGAGGATTTGAGGATTCTGCACCTTCAGAACTATAACTCTCCCTATCATGCAGCTGGGAGACTCTTGGTAGCTCCTTCGCTTCCCATTTATCGATATATATATATATGAATATATAATATAATACATCTATATATCTAGAATCACTAGAGAATGAATATGCACTACTCCTCAGGCCCCTCCTAGGCACTCCAAACACAAAAAACATCAAGTTTCGGTTGTAAGAACTGCTGAGTCGGGCTTGGTCCTGGTTGCTGTCGGAATCGCTTGATTCACCTGTAAGGGCTGAACGCCTGACCCCCAGGCGATCGCCGATCCCGCCGATCACCCCCCCCGGATCCTGACGGACGGGGGTCGGAGGACCCCCCCCCCAAAATGTATGGAGTTTAGCAATTCCCAGGTGCAGCTAATCTACACCTGAGCGAAACCACCAAGCATTCTTGGTGGAGGGCTTAGGATTGAGCCAGGCATGCCTGCAGCAGATGAAAGGACTGGAAGAGTATCATGCCGTGTCATGAAGTGAGTGACTCAATCTGCTGATTTTGTTTGCATTGCGATAATTCCACCACTGAACCCCCAAATATTGCTGATTCAAACACTGAACTAAACTTCAATCCTCACTTTCTTGGGTTCATGTCAGATTCCACAAGGGTCGGGCTCCCATGGAGCCAGAAGACCAAAAAGTACGCTCCACGCGAATCACCACCTTCCAAAACGTTGACAGAAAACCCCATGTGGTAAGCCTTATAGTAATTCAACGATCCAATCAAGCTTTGGGCATACTTTGGAAGGTGGCAGCCCTTATTAAATAACCCATTTATAGATGATGTTAGCCATAAACCTCTTAACCCATTCTTGTGGATTCTCCAAGACACGGTTACTTACCGGAGGCTGAAACGGCCCCAGCTATGGGATGGTGCTGTGGTCCCCACCACGCTGGAGCGTTTCGAGAATCGACCTGGAGCCGAAAACAACAAGGTGGGGCCCCCCAGTGATGTTGGTTGGTTTATAAAGCCCATGAATACTATAGTTATTTGCGTACCATAAACCATAGTTATGGGAGTTATAAACCAACTTAGCTAACTATGGGGCACCACCTTGTATCAAGTTGAATCTCATCGAAAATGATCCTCCGAAGAAAAGTTCTGGGGATCGGATCCAATGAAAGTTGGTGTCAAGTTGGTGGTTCAACCAATTTGATGAAGGGCCGGCAGTTTCACACCATCCCAATTCGAAAATCGGGGGTCATCCCAGGAAAAACAAGACATGAATGGGTTCCTCCAAGGTTGGTCCTGGGCTTTGAGGTTGGCCTGGGATCTGACACATATGTACCCCAAGATTGACCTAAATCTTGTGGGTCCTGGAGTTGTCCTCGGAACTGTACACCTGCTGCGGCTATAGATTTTGATCCCCCAGTTTGACTCACGTCTCAGGAATTCAAACCCTCAAAGCTTGGATTTGCTTAAGACCTCCAAAAAAAACTTTAAAATTGAATAATCATAGTAGGTTTCCCAGTCATGGTGGATTAACCAATTGGAAAATCGAAAAAAAAAAAACGTCCTAGAGCAAATCCAGGAGCTTCGATGGGCCATGGGCTTGGTTAACTTGTTAGCAAATGGATTATCATTGGATATCATTTGGATTACCCTCTGGTTATTTAAAATAGCCATGGAAAATGGCCCATTTATAGATGGTTTACCTATTAAAAATGGTGATTTTCCATGGCTATGTTAGTCATAACCAGATGGTAATTGGTGGGATTAATTGGTGGTTTATAACCCACTTACGAACCAGGAATCGCGTTGAAAAACCATGGCCCATGGGAACATCATCTAGAAATTGTGGATTTTCCACATCTATTATGTTAGTTTACTGGATGGTCTACGTGATGCATCATGCTGTATCCATCTAAACAAATGAAATTCAGTCAACTGGCACAACTGGTTTCATGAAGCACCAGCCAAGTCGGCCAAGTCGGCCAAGTCCGAGCCTGCGCTTGAAACATGCTCCCCGCTGTCCGCGTGGCTTCGCCTGTAGAAGTGGCCCCCTACCAGTCATAGGGCTGGAACCGCTGAGCTAGGCTTATCATCTATGTCATGTCTATACATATAAATATATAATATTATATAAAAATGTATGTATTTATTTATTCATGTATTTATTTGTTTAATTTAATTTATATCTATGATTATCTATATTTATATCTATATTATAGTTATGTTTATATTCATGTTTATATGTATATCTACACGTATCTATTTAGATATGAATTAATACATAATAGATATACGTCTATACGGGTATATATATATATATTACATATAGATATATATTCATTTATTTATTTATTGTATACAGAATCATGTGTGTGTGTGTTTCGAAGGTACACCATCTACATGGTGTTTCGGGACCTGTCTTAAAATAGGTGGGAGTGGGTGCGTTGCAGGGGTACCCTCCGGCAATCAATGGCAATGGATAATCCCCCCCCACTGAGGATGTTCTGATTTTCTATTCAAAACCTCGATTTATCAGGCATTTTCCAGCCAAACCTGGGCTTCTGATGGGTGTGATTTTTCGACTTTAATTGGATCATTCCAGCCACAGTTTCCCCGAGGCTTTAGTGATTTGACCCTCTATGTTGCCATGTCTTGTCGCTCCAAAATAGCCCCGTGAATCCGATCACAATTCATGGCCAATCTTAGCTGTCTTAGCTACCCCCGAAATAACAAAAAAGAAAAAACGGATTTGGTGATGCAAAAATCATCAAAAATCAAAAATACCTATCCATGTATTTACTGTAAAAAAAAAACTATCCACATCAAAAATCATCAAAATGGCAAAGGATGAAGTTGGATAACCAACTACCCCGGTGTCCCGCGGCCTCCTCGATGAAACTCCCGGCACCTTGGAATAGCGCCAAAAACTCAAGGCCGGGTGCGACGACTGGGATTGGGATGACGAAGTCGCTTAGAAACAAGCAAAATATGGCATGTGTACACAAACATATATACATATACGCATACGTACGTACGTACGTTACATTACATTACATTACAGTACAGTACAGTACATTACGTTACGTTACGTTACATTACATTACATACATACATTACATATATATATATAGCAAGACCCATCACATTCAAGAAACAGTACCAAGGTAAACCTTGGCCCTCTGTCAGAATGCCGAAAGAAACCGATTCACCCATACCTTGTAATACCGGACCTTACATGGCCTCCAGCCACAGTTTGGGCGAAGGGCTTATTTCCATGCCGCAACTCATGGATATTGCAGAGCAACCTTTTTTTCGGCTTCAATCTCTGCCCCAAAACCAGGTTGTATGACCCATTATGACCTCTATGCCCTATCAACCATCATGAATAAATCCACATGTGTGGTGGTCTAAACCCCTTGAATGATGGTGAAATCCCTATTGTATCACAATCATATCATTCTCTTTATATCCCATCATCAAAAAATTACATCCACGGTTACCCCCCGGTAATTTAACATAGCTATTGAATGTGGCCATTTAGTTCGTTGATTTAAATTACCTACCAAAAAAGGATGTTTTTCCATAGCAAGCTGTTAGTTTACCAAAGGCTATGAAACACCATTTACTATTATATAATCATTATTAACCATTATTAACCATTATTAACCATTATTAACCATTATTAACCACTATACTTCTATTATATACCCAAAGAACACCCCAACTGCCGTCCCATCTGAGGCTATATGCATATAAATAAATATATGTGTGTGTACACACATGTATGTATGTATGTATGTATGTATGTATGTATCTATCTATCTATCTATCTATCCATCTATCCATCTATCCATCTATCCATCTATCCATCTATCCATCTATCCATCTATCCATCTATCCATCTATCTATGTATCTATGTATCTATGTATCTATGTATCTATGTATCTATGTATCTATGTATCTATGTATCTATGTATCTATGTATCTATGTATCTATGTATCTATGTATCTATG
>Ga0126342_10005805_pt1 | contig 21697 bp, 16 predicted proteins | sample Cyp1metagenome_FD_92528 | JGI IMG/M metagenome (GOLD analysis project Ga0126342, IMG submission 92528) | Coral microbial communities from Lord Howe Island, Old Settlement Bay, Australia - Cyphastrea 1 metagenome | ecosystem: Host-associated > Invertebrates > Cnidaria > Coral ... | reverse complement strand
GGCCGCAAACCAGCGTAGCCGGAACAGCTATGCAGGATTCCGGCCACGACAGAGCCCAGCGCGGCCAAAACCCCGGTATAACGCAAAATCGTGCTGTAGCTCGATTTTGAAGACATACTTTCGTTTAAGCTTGCTCCAAATTATGCAGATGCCTGCAATACAATACTAAGAATGCCTCAAGAATTTGAGGGACCCTCAGCCTGTTGTGATGTAAATTTGCCTGAATTAAAAAATAAGAATTTGAGGGACCCTGGGCCTCAAGCTTTCGGATTCTTAACCAGCGCTCGGGCTGTATATATTATATGTATAAATTAATATATATATATATATAAGGTTTCCTGCATAATGTCAATCTACATCCAGTTCTCGGGGGTTCGAAGATACTAGAACATATTAGAACTAACTCGTACCGGTTACCCACCTCAGGTTTCCGAAGCTAGTGCCGTGGCTGAGGATCAGCGGTGTTCTCCGCCAGTCCGGAAGCATGAGACGGATCACCCACTGAAGCTTCACTAGTGTAGGGAAATATATGGAAATATACCAGCCAAAATCTGGTCTGGGTGATATGGCAGCAAACATGATCAGTCGTGATCATCGATATCACAGGGGTGCCCCCCCCACATGTACTCGCCCCAACTTTTTTTCAGTGTTTTTAATGGTTGCCGCTTACAAAAGGGTTGATGGTGACTGACAGCCCCTAAATCTTTCCCCGACGATTGCCATCTTCTTGGGGAAATGGAATATCGATTGGGTACAATGTTTTCGGACAAGACCATGTAATTAAATGTTTTGGGGCATATCTGTGGATGACAAAGTTCCACTAGATCTCCATCACATGAAAAACTGATTCTCTGTGGGCCACTGGATCTCCTACCCAAGTGTGTCGTCGTGGATATGGTGACATCAGCTATACCTCAGGAAGTCCTGTGCAGAATCAAATGGATGTGTTGAAAGGGAGATCCATGGAAACAATATATTAATATATATATGTATACACATACATAGTCTGCAGTATATGGACAATAGTAGACCTGGCAAATTGTGAGAGTACACTGAGTACACCATTGTCAAGTGAGGCAGAATCTCATGAAACACCAGTTCAAAATCAGGAAGTGTATGTTTGAGTGTTATACTGATCCTTCAACTTATTTCAACTTCAAGCATCCAAAAAGTCTCTGGTTGGTGGTTGACCTACCCCTCTGAAAAAGATTTGTCAGTTGGGATGATGAAATTCCCAATATATGGAAAAATAAAAATCATGTTCCAAACCACCAATCAGGTCTGGATTTATCCAACTTTCGGCAGTTTCAACGGATGCCAACGGCGGTGCAACGAAACGCCAGGGCGCCAACAAGCGCAGGCCCCGGAAGAGTCGGAAGCTGCGCATCATCCGTATGGCCCGCAGGGACTTCAAGGCCCTCATGAGACGCCTGACGCAGGCCCTGTTGAGGCTGTTGGCAATGCAATTGATCCTTATCGATCCAACATATCAAAAAGAAACAAATGAATGTGGATTCAAAGAAACATCTAAAACACATAGTCACTAGTCCTTTTTCCCAAAACAAAAGATGTCAGTTTTCCAAGCAAGGATGTGATTGAACCAAAAATACTCCGGGTCCATGTTCAACCATTGCTTTCTTTTTGGTTTCCTCAGGTTGGTTCTTTTGCGAGGTCACCTCTGGTCACCCCTGAAACTGAATCTGAGGCGAAAAAATGTACCATACATTGATGATCACTGATCTATATTAAGATGTGGTTGTCCTACAGATTCCAACCAAAAGTTTCTTTGCCGAGTCACAGCAAAACAATATCCTTGGGCACCACATCACCATCAGACACCTGGCAGCGAGAAACTACGAGTTGGTGACGAATCGCAACTGAAGTCAACTGTGAGTAACTTCATTTCAACCATCCTCCGGCTGTTTCCATCAGCTGGGGGGAGAACCCTGCATGAGGCAGCCGTTACGTGCCGTTGTAAGACCCATGTTTGCCATTCAATTGGAGAGTTTCGCTACCAAAAAATGCTGAGTCAATTGCCGCAACACACATTGCTTGCACAGGAAAAACCAAGGGTTTCAGGAAAAACATCTTACATAATTACTATGATATATCTACATCTTCCTAATGGTCCTAATTTCCGCCTGAATTGCGAAATCAGAAATCAGCAGATTTTTCTGGTGAAATGTCTGGGAGAAACCAGATTTCCCATGGGATTTCCGATGATGTCCGATGTTGCCACCCAAAAATCTCACGCGGAAAAGTGTATGAAACGGGCGGAAATACCTGAACCATCATGAACCTATATGTTCTGCCCAAAACAGCACAACACTCAAACAGGCAGAAGTTCCAAACGCCGGTTAAAAGTTCAGCCTAAATGGTCCCGGGCTCAAATAACAGCCTAAGGATATACACATCACAGAAATATTGAAGTACAAGTACCAGTACCGCGATTGAACATACTGAACGTACAAACATTAAAAATACAGAACATACAAACATGAAAACATGTAGACATCCTCAAAATATCATGATTTATGCCAACTGCTGAGCAAATTCAAGGTCTGAGGTCAGTCGGATTGAAGTCACAAACTCCTCTAGTGTTTCAACCAAAATGAATAATACAATAATACACTTGTTCCATGAAATTTGGCTGAATTTAGGTACGTGTCAACACGTGATTTCAACCATGTTTTTCCCAATGAACGTTGATACTTGACCATATAGAAAATGCAAGCTATTATTTTATGACCTTCTTTCAAAGAGCTTCATCTTCTCTGTTCTGGTGTCACTGAATGCCATTTTGCAATTGCAATGATTCCTACTACGCCCATTGGGTACCTTAAAATCCTATGACTTAAAACTGGTTGAAATGCCCGGCATGGTGTGTGCTGCATGACACCCAGGGAAGTAACAACTATCATACAGTATGGCGTTTTCGGAAACATTGTGTATAACAGGTTACAAGCATTTACAAGCTGTATAACCCAAAAACATTTATATAAATTCAGTGGTTTCTCATCATGTCCCCAATTTTTCAACAACCGCAAGGTTTAAGGGGTGTATCCATGGTCAATATATGCATATCCCATCTACAAATTAGCGGTCAAAAGCTCAAAGCCCTTCTGCTCACACCAAACTAGCTGGTAAATTTTTAAATGGATGTTCTTCCCTTCAAATTAGGGTTCGTAGAGATGTTTATAGTACTGTATCTTGTATGACCCATTTCATCCCCATCTATTCTATGGTTATATCATGTATATTCTTTTTTTGAACTGACACCCACAAATCCACATCCCGAAAAAAAACATGGTTAACTAGTGTTATTTTTTTTGTTTGAAGTGACCCTTTAACCCCCAGAAAATCACCATGGAATCCATCCAAGTGGGTCCTCAGAGATCCACCACCATCCGCCTGAAGGCTGAAGCCAAAGTCCACCAGACCCAAGATGACCAGCGCGGCGTCCAGGAAATTGGTCCACTCCTGATATGCCATGGGGCCATGGGGCCATGATATATCTATCGAATACACAAAAAAAGGCATAATAGAAATGCACAACTATGTACACATGTGATATTACACAGAAAAAGGGTAAACTATGTGTATGGTGTAAATATATGTATGTAATTGTATATATATATACATAGCAAAAATGTGTGTATATATATAATAACACAAAGTATATGGCCTATCATATACTGTAATATGTACAGTTTTTTGGTAAAAACTTACATTCGTCGCATCTACATGCATACCCTGTATCAAATCATGTGTAAATAGATATTGTATCATACTATCTGTATATATACTTGATTATAGTTGTACAGTGATAGAGATGCACACATATATACATATACGTATATTGATTATGTATGTATATATATATATATAATTTAATAAATTACTATTAACATACATACATACACATATTACACACACACATATATATATATATATATATGCCAGGAACTGATGATAACTATGACATTGTCTACAGATACATCTCCCCTTTGTACAGCGGCTTCCCTGCCTTGACGAAGTCTCTCTGTTCCACAGTGATGCGGATCAGCAGCTCTGCGCGGAAGATGAAGACGAAGAATCTGCCCCAAGTCGACATGGACAACTGGAGGAAATCAGTGGGAAAATCACCATCCTGTGGTGAAATTGGGCAATTCTCTATAGTACCTCAAAGTAAAACGGAGGAAAACTCATCAACCAAGGGAAAAGTAGATATTTTTCGAGAAAGCTATGGATTTCTGCTATATGATTCCAATGAACATTCACCAGCAAAACCAGGGAAAACGATCAAAGGTACGCAAAACTTGGATAATATAGTGTATATATTTGTATATATTATGTGTAACCTTTTTGGGGAATGTTTAAGAGATCAACAAAGGAATTGAACCAAGCAACAAACGAATTTAGTCAAAAGAATGGGCACATTGCCACCAATAGCGAGGTTTGACCAAACATGTGGATTAACTGGCAAAAAACAGAGGGTTGATGAGAAACAACTACAAAGGGCCTCCACCAAAAGAAAAGAAGGGCAATCAGCAAAAATAAACTTGCTAAGCAAACAAAGCTTGGGCTTGATATGCTTCAAGCAGGCTTGAAACTGTAGTTCATTGACTAGAAGGGAGTTAATCAGCAGGCAGCCAGGAGGCTTAACCAGGAAAAACAAACTGAGTCAGACTGAGGGCATAAACGACCAAGAATTCTTTGGGGAGTCTGACAAATATGTCTGGGTAAGGGCAGCTGGTTCGTGGTTAATCTCCATCCCAGGCTCACTTAGGGGTCATTTGAAATAGTCTCAGTGTAGCACCCAAAACAGAGAAATAAATGATGGTGATACACCAATCCAATTATGAACATAACTTGGGAAACTAAATTTCAAATGGATACCTAGTTTCAAGTGGATATCATGTTTGAATAAGTTGGTCAGCAATTCTGAATCTGATACTTCCCGCAGGCATATAACGGCACATATAAAGTTTTGCCATCGAGTAAGATGGCCCATGATACAGTATCAGCAAGGGCCCTTTAATACATCTTAGACATCGGAGCCAGAGTCATGTGCGGTGAGCAGCCAGTTGCCAATTACTGACAAAAACAACCGGACGCGGCCGATCAACTTTGAACCTACACAAGAACGGGCCTGTTGATAAGTACGGAATGTTGGTTTATAATAACTAGGCTATACAAAACGGATGGATTTAATGTGGATATATCTACAGTCGGATGAGGTTATAAACCAATCCACAACTGTGGGGAGGGGGAAATCTTGCACAGGTCTCAACACCAACTTCACCCCTCAAAATGACAATCGTTTAAAGACCATGAGATGCTACAGCATTTACAACTTTAATCAAGGTGATGATAGTAGGACAGACAGTTGGACCGTTTACGTCCCATTGGTCACTTAAAAAAAACACCCGAATGCATCTCTGTCTTGCGCCATAGTCTTCCCAAGCAGGGATGGAACATGCACAACCTTTGAACTCATCAACATAGCACAGATATGTACCATGAACTCCTGAGTGTAATGTCAGCCCCAAATGCAGACCCCCTGGTTGTTTTTCTTAAGGGTCCATGATAGGCCACTTTCCGCACCGAACTATTCCAATCATCTCATCAATCAGCCAAGGTTTGCTTTTCCCACGTTGGCATTTCAAAGATACTTGAAACCGTCCTAGACCAGAGTGAAGTTGGGATCATGATCATGGCCGAATAATCCTGCATAAAGCAACAAACCCCAATCCATATGCAGCATATTGTGTCACTTGGCGCACCCAGTATCAGTAACCCGGAAAAGTGGATCACCAAATATAAAAACAGCAAAAAACATGTGTTTGTAAAAATCAACATATTCCCACATGTTTCCAGACGTACTTTCTGAATTACTGTTAATAGTGGGATTAAAATCATAATGGAATATGGGATCATTATAATTCCATTATGATTATAATCCCACTATTAACAGTAACCAATCATAATTAGTGCAATCATAATGGGATCTTGCCCATCTACCAATTGGTTAGCTGATTTCTTCAAAAAAGCATTCGTTTTTGGAAAACTTTTTTGGTTTCTGCATTTTATCCACGGTAAACCCAACCATCCCCAAATGGGATGTGCAAATTGGGTCTACCTACCGATTTCTTGTGGTGAATTCCATTAATTTTCATGGGCTAAACATCCAACAAGAATTCCCGATTTTCGGTTGGGGAACCCTGTTGTCTAAACGGAAATTCCATAGGAAATCCAAGAAAAATAGGGAATTCATAGGATGTTTAGCCATCAAAATATGGAAAACAAAACACAAAAATCTCCAGAGATCAACGGTGCATCACAGACTTCGGCCTGTCCAAACCCTGGAACACGGGCTGGATCCTCGGCGTAGCGCGTAGCGGGAGCCAGGGCCTTGACCCACCCCTTTAAGGTTCATGATTAGAAAGGCAAAAAGATCTATGGATATGATGGATGATGTAAATGAATATGGATACCCACCAAGAATCTAAATCGATCTAAATCGAAAATACTGATGGATGATGAACGATGATGATATGTATGGATATGATTAATTAATGAACTAGCAATTGGTAGTGTACATAGAAAAATCACCAAACGAATGGAATAATGTGAAACAATATACCATGTTTATCCCTTTCTTAACGGTTTAACGAGAAGGACCGGTCTGACCCGATTGGAAACCCAGCAGCTCATCCAGGGAAGGTCCAGAGGACAAACCCATTTTGGCACCGATGGCGTTGCCTTTGAACTCCAACCTGCACAGCAAAGAACCTGTGGATCCACCCCCAATGACTTATCATTTTGATGGCTAGTATAAAACTATCTAAAAATGGCTGGTTTACGACATTGCTGAAACCTAACATGAAATACATCTTTAAATATATTTAAATATGATGTGCTTGGGAAACTCTTCGTAACTCCAACAACGGCTGCGCATAGCTCCATAGCTCCGAATAGGCCCTCCTAACCACCTGAAATGGAATTTCAAGGAGATGTAATGGGATTCGAATGGAATATATCTGCATTATTTTTTGTGATGGATGATAATGGTGATGTCCCGATTTTTGTAGTAAGTGGATTACATACGTGGTGTTTGAACCCTAACAACTGTTGGGTCTATGGTAGATACATCTAAATAGTTCATTCATGGGGTTAAAAACGTACTCATGACTGGGGGATACCACCCTGCAACTAGGCTACAGTAAAGATTGGATGGATTTATGGTGGATAATTGTACACATAATATAGCTGGATGGTGTGAGCGAAACCGTCCGAAATCACTTGAAAGGCTATTCTTGCAGGGTTTATCTCTTCAATCTCAATGCCACGAATTGATCGTGTGATCAGACTGCAATCATCTATAGTTCTGTTGTCAATTTCATTTCAATGAATTGCAGGCATTTGTTTACAGGAAACCGCATTCCTACGCACAAATATGAGATTTCCATAGATTTCATGCAGATTTTCGAGTTGTCAAAACTCAGATTATATAAGTGTGCTTCTCTTCGCATTGGTCAATCATTGAAGATTTGTTTGGATCCAGTGGTGGTCCATAATTGTCTACTGAGCTGGGCCCAAAAATGTAAAGTTGGATGATATGCAGGGATAAAATAAACATGATGGGATATCGGGATGTCTACCAACAACATGCGCGGGTTGACCAGCAAAATGGTTCGACCTAATTTGTGTTTTACGCAGTGTTGGTGGTTGAGCTGGTCGGTGTCCAATCTACGTTTGTGTTCAGCCCAAAAAGCGAGGAAAATAAACAACAAACACGAAGAATAATCAGCAGATATGCTCTAAGAGCTTGGTGAACGGTGAGTGACAAAGGGACAATCCCTTATGCAGAGTTTACCGGTTACTTGTCATGATTGCCAATTCATGTATTATAATATGCAGGCACGTACAAGTACAGTGTGTTTTTTCCTTGAAAAAACACCCCTTCGGATAATGGCTGGCCAAGTGACTCCATCAACAGAACGATAGAATTCAGCAACACCAGAATGGCCGCAACGTAATCAATGCTTGCCTGGCGATGCCCAGAGTAATGGCCATGTAGGACATGCGACATATCAACACTGCCGCTTTCTTATGTAGTAAATTCTTGATTTCTGGTTTGTTTTGGTTGGATCGTCGATGTGATGCGTTATTTGTTGTGTCCGTTTGATGGCACCATGTATATACAGTATAGTATCGCAGTGTTGATATCATCGTTGTCGTCGTCATCATCATGATCATCGCCATCATGGATTGCTTGGGCAGTTGTTGCGTGGCAATGATGGCCGTGTGTCATCTCGAACAAGTTGGTGGGCTACCGCCTATGGGTTGGTGGCAGTGTTCGAAGTGTGCTACCCCACCGCTGTACGGCGTGGGCTGCCGATTGGCGAATGGGCAATCTTGGTCATTCCCTTGTTGTTAGTGGGTGCTACCGAGGGCGAACTTTGATTTTGCATGCAGTTCTCCTTCGGCTTTGCGCCCCTCGATTCGAGCTCGCAGGACACCAGCTTCGCTGGTGGTATCCCGGTTGCTTCAGAAACATCAATACATCATCGCCCTCATTGCCACTGTCACCGTCATGGTTGTCGTCCTTTTCACTGTCGTCATCATCATTTTCATCATCAAACAATCATGCATTATATATACCAGTAGTGCAGCACAAGGCAGTGGCGGAAGTTTCAAAGCTAGGGCGCCATAGGAGAGGTGAGTTGTTGTGATGCATGGATGGCAGAGCGAATCCACTGATGGACCGAAAGGTGGTTGGTTGGGGTTGTGTTTTTTGGAGTGGTTGCAATGGTTGCAGTGGTCACCTCGCCCACAACTGCTGGATGTATTGTGGTGTAGCGCACCTGTAGTTGTAGTTGTAATGTAATTAGTGTAGTTGTAGTTGCAGTGTAGTGGAGTTGTAGTTGTATTTGTATTTGTAGTTGTAGTGTGCTGCAGTGTAATTAGTGTAATGTAGTGTAGTGTAATGTAGCGTAGTTGTACTTGTAGTTGTAGCTGTGGTAGTAGTGGTTGTAGTTGTAGTGCAATTATGTGCAATTAGTGTAGTGTAGCGTAATTAGATGTAGTTAGTATAGTGCAGTGTGATGTAGCGTAGTATATTATTATTATTGTTATTGTTATTATTATTATTAGTAGTAGTAGTAGTAATAGTAGTAGTAGTAGTAGTAGCAGGAGTAGTAGTAGTAGTAGTAGTAGTAGTAGTAGTAGTAGTAGTAATAGTAGTAGTAGTAGTAGTAGTAGTAGTGTAATGTAGTGGTAGTGGTAGTGGTAGTTGTAGATGTCTATCTATCCATCTGTCTATCTGCAAACTTGAAAATGAAGCTATTCTGCGAGATTTCCTCAGTTTATGAACTTGACAACATCAGAAGCGCAGTTCTGCGAGACTTCCTTAATTTTTGAACTTGACAACGTCAAAAACGAAACAAATCTGCAAGACTTCCTCATTTCTTGAAATTGACAACATCAAAAACAAAGCAATTCTGCGAGACTTCCTTCAAAAATGGAAAGTTGAGTGCAGAGCTGACGGCCTTGTACCAATGCGTTTTGCGATTTTTCCACTCCATCTGTCTAAAGTACTTCGCCTGACACGAAAAAGTGATTCCAGGTCATACGAAGTGCTGCACCTGTCACGCCAAATCATCTTAGCAAACTTGAAGATCTGATGCTCCGAAATGCAACCCCTCTCAGGAAATCAGCGCCCGGACCTCCGAACAGCTCTGATGAACATGTCTCTTGTACTGCGCCTGCCACAGAAAATGCATCTTTGCAGATCCTCTTCAAATGTCCCACGCCTGCCATCGTTTTTGGAAATGCTACAAAACCCTCACGTTTTGCTCACTTTTGACACGGTGCACGATCCCTTGTGCCTGCCACGCAAAACGACGCTTCAACGTCCAAAAGTGGCGCGAACATGTGGTGTTTTGTACGTTTTGACTTCGAGACGTGCTTCGCGCCACAACGGCCGTCAATTTTTTACACTTTTGACTTCGAAATGTGCTTCGTGCACTTTTTCAACATCGCAACTTCCAACAGGGCTTCGAGACCGTGACTTTTTTACACTTTTGACTGCGAAAAGTGCTTCGCGCAACAACGGCGTGCCATTTTTCATCTTGCATCTGGCCAAATGGCTCCGCACCTGCCACTTTAGCAAGCCTACTTTTCGACCCTCCGGAGCCACAAATCATTGGAAAAACACATTTCTACCTTTTCGCGCACCTGCATCTTCTTTCTTCTGACTCTTTCTCTTCGCTGATCTTCTTTCTTCTTCTCTTCTCTTCTCTGACTCTTCCCACCTCTGCTTTTCCATCTGTCCATATTGTCGGAAGTTTGACTTCTAAACTTCCTTCGACTATATGACAGGGTTGTCTGAAAATATAGTACCCCCAAGTTTGACGACTACTGTAATCATTATTGTCCTGAATAATTTCGCAATATAATCAGGCCAAATCCCTTTATCAGTCAAACACACAAAAAATACATGGGAATAAACAGATTAATTAAGGTGGTTAGTTACATCCCATGATATCCCATAAAATTCACATAGGGCAGATCCCAGCAGATCACAACAGATTACACACTTTTATCAACCGAAACCCGCGACGCGATCCCAACGCCGGACCTTGAGACACTTCTTCCATCGCTCCCAGCCCTGGAGCGGCGGTTCTTGCAGGAAGATATCCACGGCGTTGTTGGTCACCTGACGTCGCCGGCTGAACAAATGCCCCGAACGGCCTGGTAGTTGGAGCGAAACAACATCATGGACGTGGGGATACTGAGTATGTACAAGTATGATGCACATATATTATGTATATATATATATATATATCTATTAAGTATAATATCATAAATATATATGTATATGTAATCGAGCATATGTATGTATATAATTGTATATATACATGTTTTTGTTTTTTTTTTCAGAGTGTTCAAATTCCTCAGATTACCTTGAGGAGCGACATATACTGAATGTGTATATACAGATCATATATGCATCGATTCCAAATTAAACAGATACATGTATAGATGGACACATTTAAAACGTATTTTTTCTTTTTTAAGTAGAACAAGTATGATATTTTGTGGGTGAATGATGGGTATTGTTCTACGGTATGAATAAAAAAGCGACCTTTGGAACAGCCCGGCTGACAAAGAAACAATCAGATTAGAAAAGCACCCAAAGGCCCTTCTCAGGTGGTTTGCGACCAAACGCACCCTTTACAATACAAACACACAGTTCCGTAACTTGTACTTAAATGCAGTTTGGTCTGGTTTCCTATTACCCTAGTATGGACAAATGAACATGTATGCCCAAAAAACGATATGTACACACCCACACCCACACATATATATATATATATATATTCATGTACAAACATATATTAGATATATAATCTATATATCTATATACATGTAAAATGAATATTAAAGCCAAATAATCAAAAAAAACATGTTATGTGTTCTGGTCAAAAAGGATCTGTCCTTACAAGTTTCCAATGTGCCTGTCATTGAAACCGGTGTTACCCACTTGGCCAAACCACCATTTGTTTCCAAAGAAACATATCCTGTCAAATAGGGCATCGGGCAAAGTCCCCCAGAACGACTGCCGACAATAGGTTGCATATGAAACGACTCATGCCTATGGCTTCAACCTTCCTATATAAATGTGTACATATATATATATAGATTATATAAACATACACACATGTGCAAATATACGCTTATATTAAATAATATCTATGTTATATATATATATACATATATAATCAACAAATATCATCAATTATTCATAGATATCGTGAAATCGGAAAGGTGTCAATCACGGATCCAGCACCAACTGCCAGATCAGGTGCCTTCCTCAAAGACTGCCCTCGTTCGACTGGTACAGTGCCGCTGTCCGCATTTGAAGCCGGTGGACTGGACACGCGCAAAAGTGGGATGATTTTGGTACTGGGAGGAGTTCTGACAACATAATATAATTAAATGGACAACACGGCTATGGTACATACAAAACTAATCCCCAGAAATAGAACCACTTTTTTGCCAGTATTTTTAGGAAAGCTAGTGAAAGATTTTTGCGGTTGTTTTTTTTTACCACACATCCAACAGCAATGAGAATAGGTCAAACTTCGGCGAGACATCCTACATGGCAAAATAGACCATGATGGACCAATAACAAACACCTTTTTTGAGACCCTCAAAAAAAAGGAATCACTGCTCAAACAAGAAGAACAACCGATCCTCTAATAACCACTAGTGTGCACTGGCTCTAATGTGCACACACTCTCCAGTGTTGGCCCCATGCGGATCCACATGTCCAAAATCAGGTCAATCTGTAGACCATCCCAAACCTGACGAATTCATGGCGGAGAATTCAAAAACATCGATGATAGATGGGTTCCCCAGCCCTACCCTGCACGAACATGAATTCCCAGTAAAATCCATCATAGATACCATCTGGCTATTCAACAGTTCGCCATGGAAAGATCCCTTTTATTTTTAAGTTCGGTAAACCATCTATTTCTATGGGCCATCTATACTGGTTGGTGGTTTTAACCATCTTGAAAAATATTAGTCAATGGGAAGAATTATCCCATATATTATGGAAAATAAACAAATGTTTGAAACCACCAACCAGTATATCATGGCTATGTAACAGACATAACCAGAGGGTAACATGTCGAAGTCCAGGGTCGATTTCCCAGTGATTTCCATCGGATTTCCATCGCACCTGGATTGAACTGTCCCCTCTTCTTCGAAGGTGAACAACGCGGCCTACGGTTTTTGTCGACCGAAATTGAAGGTCGACCCAAAACAAAAATGGCAAATTTTTAGGACGCTAACATGGAGAAAATGTACCATAGAAGGCCATACTTTGATATATGTTGTACATATGGTAGGTACCTCTAACTTACTGAAATGGCCATGGATTGAAAACACCAAATTTCACCTTTTCTGTCAGGTTTTGTGGAGATATTCAGCAGCCCTAATGAATGGGCAAACAAATGATCATCCCCTATGCACGTCTCACTGGGCAAACACATGGTCATCCAAGGTGCATAGACTGGCCTCACAGGTAGTGACCTTTTGAAGCACCGAACATACAAGTGGGTACGTGTCCTACAGCTTCGACATGTGGGGTAAAAGTTTCTACAATTTCATCAAGTAAATTATACTATATATATATAGACAATATCATGTAGTATGATCTAAAATAATAAAATATTATGTTATACTAAATTAAATTAGAATATAGAGTACACTATAATATAACCTGATATAATATAATGTAAACCACATATAATGTAAAACACATATAATCTGAAAACAGAAACACTATAAAGAATAATGCAATGTAATAAAACATAATCATTATCATATGACATGATATAATATAATATACAAAAATATAATATTGATGTAATGCAATAACATACAATATCAAATAGTATATATAACATAATAACATATAAAAAAATGGCAACAATAAGATATGAACCGGAAACAAGATAGAATATAATATATTCTGATATACTAGAATAAAACACAGTATGTTGTAATAATGATGAAACCACCATCTAATATAATAAAACAAGTACTAAACAACACTTATTGTAATGTAAACATATTTTATGAGTTACTATGAAAGAACAAACTGTATATTATAAAACAAAACAGATATAAATTATACGGTACAACGTATAATATAATATATGACACAATGACGGACTATATAATATAGTATGCAATGCAATTGACTATAAAATATTACATCCAAAAATGTATAATAATACAAAACAATAAAAAAACAATGCAATATTAAATACCATACACCAATATAGTATGATATGGCAGGATATGATAAAATAAGTAGCTATATACATATGTAAATATCCAGAAATAAAAAAACACGTATGTATATAATACATATATTATTTGCAAATAATATATAACAAATACATCTATATAAAGCACGTATCATAATATATGCATCTATAGTATATGTATATGTAATATACGTTGTATATTTAATATATAGGATGTATATAGGTTCCCACTATGTCCCCTATTGTTGGCTAAGTCCCAAACGAGGAACTTTTCTTGCTTTGATCACCGAGGAACGCTCTGCACATCAGAGTGGGCAGACACCACGGAGTGTCCCGAATTGGCAGAGGCGGTACTGACCTTTGAAGTCATGGGGAAACCTTTATATATATATATATTATATACATATATGTATTATATAGTGTAAATTATATATTATATAATTGTATTGTATATGATTATATTATATATGTATGATTACATTAAAAAACCTAAATAATGTTTAACGTATAATATATGATATATGATATATAATATGAAATACATAATCATATATATATATAGTACATAATATATCAAATATAACACATACTATATATAATATATATATAATAGTATATACTACAATATGTATAATATATATAATGTGAATACTGAATGATTAGGGATGTAGTGGGGACAAAATGGAATGTAAACAACAATATGACATTCGGTGTGTCTGAAAAGTGAATCAGGAAATTTCCGGGGTACCGGAGGGATCCGGAGGGTACCCTTTCTTTTTTGGAGAAACCCAACTTCCGTTAAATCATCTCTGAAGATCAATGGATTTAGAGAACAGCTCCGGACAAGCCATGATGCCCCGATGGAGCTTGGAGGCTTGGAGGCTTGGAGCTTCGTGTTTTTCAAAGTAACGGGAAACCAACCTACTCTCCCGAAAACTAACATTTTACAAAACAAACAAAAATAAAATAATTGGGTTCCATGTTGGCTCACCTATGTTAAAATTCATGACCAGGATATGTGCAGGGCAGGTGCCATGTTGGTGCACATCAGGCCTGGTGAATTTGGATATTGTTTGACACTTTTTTGATCTTTTTGGGCGCTTTTCATACTAACATAGAACCCCGCATGTTGCCACTCAGGGCGAATCCAAAACTTCCGTGTTAGTCATTGTTGCTTTCCAATGGCGCTTGACAGGAGATGTCAATGTTTTTGAGGATCCTAGTATTGCTTTACAACTGCTAAAGAAAAATAAGTGCCAACACGACCTTTTCTTGGAGGCGTTTTGGCTTCAGTTCTTTCCCCACCACAGACCTGGAACCTGAATAGCTTTTTTGAAGGGAATGAAGGATCTGACCTGTTTCTTTGGTATGTTTTTTCATTCCGTCGCCCGAAAGACCAACATGGAATTTTCAGGAGCAACGCCTTAAAAACCATTTGGATTCCAGGTTAGCCTTCAACCCGGCCTTCAAGGTTGCAGATCGACTTGCGGTGACTTTTTCAAATTTCATGTTGGCTGTTTCAGGGTGCAGTTTGGGTTCAGTTCGGGCCTGCATTGGGTTCCATGTCAATTTTGGAGTGATTTTATAAAAATGTTAGCTGCATGATTTCCCGGGGAACAAAATCCACTCCACACCGTGCCATGGTGCCATGTTAGGTGCCCTCAGGAATAGCCTGAAGTTCTACGTTAGAATTCAGGAATGTATCTCTTTATGTATACGACCCAACAAAAATAATTGATAAATGAGAAAAATAGGTAAATGCTGGAAACATCATAGGATTGTTAGAGTGGGGTGCTGGCACATTCGGCATAGTTCGCTGCTTGACCATCCAAGCCCTATTTGGGATAGCTGCTTGGTAGCACCAAAACCTCCCAACCTCTCTGGCATAAGATGTGCCAGTGATGGAAGCGAAAATGACTAGATTCAATACCACACCAGGATTTCTATTGGTGTATTTGGTCTTGGAGGGAAGGGACTAGGTACTATTTACTGTAGGACTCCTGGGTTTTGATGGTGGCACACATTGCGTAAAAACACTGGGGCTTTGACTGGTAACACCGCTAATAACCCGCAATTGACTACTGTAGACTAATAAGACAAACATTCCCTACTAGACAATATATGGGTTCAAGGAGGGGAGGTCTGAAACAGATGTAATCTTCTCTTTTAATTGATGGCAAATACATTGCTAATGCATGCATATTATGATGGGTTTCTTCTCTACTAATGATGGAACAAGAGACAACAATAATATACAATAATGTATTCTTCACCAAGGTTTGCCACATCGCTGGCCGAAATTTGACTCGATGGAAAAAAAGCTCTGCAAGGATGTACAGTATGTACAGTGCATCCCTGCAGAGAATCACATAGTGAGTATGTAGGGATGTACAGTACATCTATGCTCATAATTGTTGATCATTATTTTACCCTCCGTTCACCAAACAGGGCTAATTAGTTGGAACCCCCAGCAGTTTGTTCCAGCCATGGTGGAGTACCTTACTTAGCGCCAGATCCATGGATTGGTATGCGGGAAATCTTCAACTTAATGTTTATCAGTGTTTATCCGATATAAACATCAGTGATAAAGTTGGAAAAACACTGATTTCACTTATGTTATTACACAATAACAAACACATATATCACTGTTAAAAGAACTTGGAAACTTGATTATCAGTGTTTTTCTCTACATACAGGACCTTTCAAAACCAGCCGTCGCCGCGTTGCACCGACAAAAAATAAGTCACGACTGGCGACGACTGTGACAACTGAAAAAGCTGGTGGTCAATACCAAGGCTGGCAATACAGGATATTACATGTATAATTTATATAGAATACTATATATTATATGTGATTGAAATGTGTATACAATATGATTTGTATATAAATACTGTGTATGAATTTCTTTGTTACGATATCGGTGAATAGTCGAGTTCAACCAGGTAGAACAAGTCGTACATACATGAAATAAAATACAGGAAAGTAAATGTAGATATCGGAGAAATGAGGGAACATCTGATTATCAACGAGTTGTCTGAAGAATTTCTCTTGAAAGAGATCAATAGGACCCCGGCTCTACCTTCACAAAGGTTCGCATTGCTTCACACTCTCCATAGTGCAGGGAACTCCTTTGTACACAGTGTATTTCATTCGCATGTTATATTATACGAGTACTGATCTGTATACAGAATCCGATGACATGTGCAAAAACACCTGTTGAAGTACGCACAGGCCACAAAGTCACACCAACGTCGTGTACCAAGTTTGCCCCATCACACTGCAATCCACCCACGGAAATCCCTCTGTTTATTGGCCAAAAGACGCGTTTCTTCTTGGACTCGTTGACCTGGTCACAACTGGAGATTAAAAAGAAAAACGAGCGACCAGGGTTTGCAGACATCGGTTATAAATGTTATAACACCAGGGTTGAAGTCTCAATGGCGTGTTGAATGTTTGATTGGTGCCATTTTAGTAGCGGATGAAATATGATGAAATCACTATTTGGCAAAGGCATCCAGGGTTGACATTGCTGGTCAGCTTTCACGGTTGGAGGAGGCGGCTCACCAACTCAAAACAAGACCAGCAGCAAAGCATCATTGGTTCTGGATATATACATTCAATCTCTAAATAATCTGACGAATCCGAAATTATCAGATTGTATCAGATTGTCAGATGAAACAAAGGAGACCTGTAGGCCATGGCTGTTTCGCTGGCCTCCTGGATGTCCTTGAAGGGGTTCTCTGGAGCGGGATCGCTGCTCTCCAACACACAGGGTTGGAGGGTGGCCCTAAGCTGTGAGCTCAGTTGGTGAATTTCAACCAATAGATGTGGAGAAAGTTCGGACGGAAACTTAAGCAAAACAATGACGCGGATTAGTGTAGGGCCGCCCCCCCAAACAATTTTAGTCCACTCAATAACTCGGCATTTTCTTGGGGACCAGATCTGGGGAACTCAGGATGATCAACTTAAGTAAGTATTTCACTTGAAACTTAAGCAATATAAGTATATGGAAAACATTAGAAAAACGACAACAACAGCAACAGCAACAGCAACAGCAACAGCAACAACAACAACAACAACAGGTGAGTTCAATTGATTTCATTCAATAAATTTTCAATAGATGTCCAAGAAACATGCCAATGATTTTTTGGACTTTCACTGCTTCGATTTCAATTTCCGCAGGAAACCCTTTGGTTTTTACAGTCATGGGGCCTGAGATCGGAGTTAATTCGATCTTTTGCCCCAGCATTGGCTGAAGAGAAAAAATACCTGACATTTGGCTGGTAAAACCGTGGCTTCCTGTATTTCGTTCCCTTTAATCGATTTATGGAACCCGAGGACATGACATGAACAGCTTTTTTACCAAAAGTCTATGAAGGACCTGGCTCGTTAATTACGAGTGGGTATATTCATATTTTAAAAAATGCGTCCCCACATCCCCATACAAAGCAGTTTTTGCCAGGGACCTTTTTAGTACTGACTCTCAACATAAACTCTCAGAATTGAATTTTGGATACAAGTATCAGTGAACATGCTTGATCCGTTTGATACTCCATCTTTGCACCATACCTATCTTCTGACAAGTTGACTTGGCAATCAGTCTTTTATAGTTTTTTCTTGCTTTGATTGGCTTGCCATCAGGTTGGATTGCCATGTTTTCTGGGTATATAAATCCCCATCTCAATTCGTCTCATCCCTGTGTTGCTTAAGTACAACATGTTTGTCGATGAAATCCTCATAGCACAGCCATGTCACTTCCTTCATTTTGGTAAATTTCGAGACAATCTACAAGAAATATAGGACACCGGATAGTCGTATACAACATTTGGTGGTCGGCCATTTTAGTGAAACAATGTGAAAGAATCATGGTGACGACTGGGGATCGCCCACTTAGGAAACCGCTATGGATCCCGAGTTTTTGCAATTTCGCCCAGTTCCATGTCCCTTCTGTCGCGCGAGGCCACCAAGCTGCGTGGAAAGGGAGCCAAATTCAGCACGAGGCAAACCGGAAACTGCAGTGGAATCGATGGCAAACCCGACGCCCTGTTGGGTTGGGTTAAATACATGGTTCGTTCTATCCATTTAACAGCCAACATTATTTCAAGCTACCCTGGGGCAATCAGTTCCATGGCTGGATGGAAAATCACCCATTTAGTTTGATGACTCTTCCTGCTACCAACCTCGCTTTTGTTCTGGATTCCCAGCTAGCCATATTCGATTACCGCAGGGTAGATTCCAATGGTTTTTGCATGCTATCAGTGCGCTGTAGACTCTCCAGAAGGGGCCCCAGACTGGTAGTTCAACTCTTGGCCTTGACTGAGAATATAGATGGCAAGCTTTAAGGATCTTGAGACAGGATGTGCATGTGGAGCATCTGAAAAGAACATGAATCATTGTCTGACATGCTGAAACATTATTTTCCAAGCTTTGGGATGAATTGATTTTTACTCCATGCCATGTTTAGAGAAGAGCCGAAGCCGTGCTGGTCGTTGGGCCTGTTGCAAGTGTCAGCTCCTTGTCTGCTGAGACTATCTCCTGCGGCCCAGTTGAGTATGCTAACGCGAGGTGTCACGCGCAAGAATGGGAATTCCAGCAGTTTGCCAGCATAAAAAACCTTGTAGATGTTAGGGTGCAAATCGATCCAAATTGATCAAAGATAATATCAAAGATCAGCTATGCTTCTTCTGATATTGTTCCACTTATTTCCACTTCAAATCATATCCAGGGGGCTCATAATGTTCCCTACAGATACCTGGGACTTGCGGATGAGTATCCCAGATGGCCAACGAGTTGCTAACACCTTGAGGTTTGTGATGTCTGCAGCTTGGGACACAAATTCAAGTAGCCATAAAATTTAGAGATTTGATCTATCACGATCTATCTATCTCTTCACGTTTTCTCATGTTCGCAGGCTAAAATCAACATTTTTCAGGATCAACTCAGCATTTCTTTATGCTTGTCGCCCATCCATGCAGGAGGGTCACCACATGAATCATGACCAAGCGGAGCTGAATCACCTACAAATAGGATAGCCCAGGGAACCACTTTTGACCAGTAATTACTGTAACATCAGGATTAACCAGTTAAGATATGTTAAGATTCCCTGGGATTAACCAACAATATTGAGTTCCCTGCTTGTACTTGAACCCAGGGTAATGGTTTATAAACCATGTTTAACCAGTGTTACCTGGCATTTCCCATGGAATCTTTAGACAAACCCATCGTAACGGCAATGATTAATACCCTAAGTGGGATTCATAACCATTATATACCACTATAAAACTGGCTGGCCACCCACCAAACCTCACTTAGCCCACGAATGCTGACCCATCTGAATATGTGTGTATATATCAAGATGTAAGTCAATTGGTATCATCATCCCATTGTTCGGGCTGTAAATGGAACATTTGTGAAACCAACAATCAGCCAAATTAGAAGTGGGCATCAAACAAAAGAAACTGGTTCTTAAATGCAGTTGCAAGCGGCTTAAGCATGGGATAAGGCAGCTAGACAACTTATCCACACGCCATAGTTATTACAGTGTATTACATAATATATACCCCATATCTGGGGGCTACAGGATATCTCCTACCCCATACGGAAATGAACATTTCAACATTTGCAGATGATTTCCCATTGGAACTTCCGTTTTTATCCTTTTGTGAGGATTTACCATTGCCATGTTACCGAAGCAGGTGGAGGGACGGCTGACTAATAGATACCCAATAAACAACCACTAAACCATACTATAATAGCACAATTTTTGTTGCTTAAATCCCCATTTTGATTGCTGAAACCACCACTTTAATATATATATATATATATATAAATACATATATATATATATATTGATTGATTGGTTAAATCCACCTTGTTGTGGCTGAATCTCCATTATTATTTGGTTAACTCAACCTTGTTGTGGTTGAATATCCACTAAACATGTATATATATATCTACATATTGATTGCTTAAATCAACCTTGTTGTGGTTGAATCTCCATTCAACATATATACATATATCTACATTGATTGGTTAACTCAACCTTGTTGTGGTTGAATATCCATTCAACATGTATATCTATACATATTGATTGCTTGAATCAAATGTGTTGTGGTTTAATCTCCATTTAAACAAATATTTATATATATATTGGTTAACTCAACCTTGTTGTGGTTGACTCTCCATCAAACATATATATAAATATATCGGTTAACTCAACCTTGTTTGAATCTCCATCAAACAAATATATATATATATATATTGATTGCTTAACTCAACCTTGTTGTGGTGAATCTCCATTAAACATGTATATATATTGGTTAACTCAACCTTGTTGTGGTTGAATCTCCATCAAATATATATATATATATATATATCGGTTAACTCAACCTTGTTGAATCTCCATCAAACATATATATATTGATTGCTTAACTCAACCTTGTTGTGGTGAATCTCCATTGAGCATGTATAGGTGAATCTCCATTAAGCATGTATATATTTATATATATTGATTGGTTAAACAAACCTTGTTGTGGTTGAATTTCCATCAAACATATATATATATATATTGGTTAACTCAACCTTGTTGTGGTTGAATCTCCATCAAACATATATATATATATTGATTGCTTGACTCAACCTTGTTGTGGTTGAATCTCCCTCAAACATATATATATATATTGATTACTTAACTCAACCTTGTTGTGGTGAATCTCCATCAAACATATATATATATATGGGTTGATTCAACCATGTTGTGGTTGAATTTCCATCAAACATATATATATATATATTGGTTAACTCAACCTTGTTGTGGTTGAATCTCCATCAAACATATATATATATAT
>Ga0126342_10005804_pt1 | contig 21698 bp, 14 predicted proteins | sample Cyp1metagenome_FD_92528 | JGI IMG/M metagenome (GOLD analysis project Ga0126342, IMG submission 92528) | Coral microbial communities from Lord Howe Island, Old Settlement Bay, Australia - Cyphastrea 1 metagenome | ecosystem: Host-associated > Invertebrates > Cnidaria > Coral ... | reverse complement strand
GTTATCGGAAGGGAATGTTGTGACACCCAAATCTCACAAGAAGTATTCTTTATACATATTAAGTGTGAGATTTGGGCGGCCACAACAGTCCTTTCTGATCTAATTATATCTAATTATATCTAATTATATCTAATTATATCTAATTATATCTTATTATATCTAATTATATCTAATTATATCTAATTATATCTAATTATGTCTAATTATATCTAATTATATCTAATTATATCTAATTATATCTAATAATATCTAATTATATATAATTATATATAATTAATGGTAATAATATATGTATATATATATATATCCAAATGTTGTGCTTACATCGAATCCGTGATATCCCCACTTGTCTATACATCGATCAAAACCCTCTTACCCTGGTTTTGCACGGGTCATTGGTCCTTATCCAATGGTCCCATACGTATTGCCCCACTCGCTAAGTGGGTTTGTAAGTAGGTCAACTAGGATTTATGGTAGATACATCTATCTGGGTAAATTGTAATAATTTACAAAGCTGAAATAAGACTTTATTGGGATAGTTACCCCGTACTAATCATCATTCTAGTGAGGGAGAACAGGGAGCTAGTTATGATTTACCTTAGATCTATAGTCTATAGATGTCTATAGTGTCCTCTAGTTGATTTGGTTCATAAACCAACTTTTAACTGAAAGGCACCACCATCATATTATATTATACCCTCTGGTAAACTAAGATAACTATGGAAAATCACCATTTTAATGGGAAAACTCACTATAAATGGTCATTTTCAATAGCTTTTTGTATGTTTACCAGAGGGTAACCTATAGATTCACCAGGATTCACGCCTAAAATTCCAGTAGATCTACCCAGCATCACAGCTGAATTTGTTTTGGATATGACTCCGACGTGCCAAGCTTGGCACAAGGATCGGTGCTTGGTTTGAAACCACCAAATTGACCAAGGAAGATCTATCCAACAGCCTAACAGCCTACTGAACAGCCTGTTTTTTGAGCCCGAAAAATCAAAAATGAACAGATGAAAAAGACTGAAGACCAGGTTTTCTGGTGCTGTGAATTGGGGAGAAGCTTCCCATCCCCCAACAAAAGCAGAAGGTGCCTCGAAATCTCATGCTTCAGAACGCAACATGTTCCCATTATTGTCCATAGATTCGGGGTAAAACCCACCATTGTTTCAAACAAAACCACATCCCCATGTTGAGTTTTTTATCATGAGGTAGCAAGTTTCGTGGTTGGTAAAACCTCCATGTTTGTTAACTCCATATTTATATCCATGTTGAATCTCCGTCTGTACTTGTTGAAACCCATTCTCTGTCATCCCTTTGGTTGTCAAGCGGATTTCTCAGTTCTTTTTTTTAGTGTGCAAAAAACTCCATAGTTGGTAGTATCACCTCTAACCACCAGGAGTTTTAAACATACCTTCCCAGTGTACATCAATAATGTCCTTTTGGTAAAAATAGAGGGGCCGATTTGGTATACCATCTATCATCAAACAAACCTGTTGTTAAAGGGGTTTCTTTGAACCCCTCTATGAATAACCAAGCAAGGGGAAAAGGACATCTATGGTGTACATCATTCTACTAAACTAACATAACTATGGAAAATCACCATGCTATTAATGGGTAAATCAACGAATTTTCTATGGTTATTTGCAATAGCAAACTGTTACCAGAGGGTACATCATTCTACTGGTTTCACGGCAATTCCTAGCATGGCCTGCCAAGGCGAAACAAACCTTGTTGCTCAGTCATATATTTTTGGGCGTGTGATTTCCCTATCATATGTGCAAAAATTACCCATATAAACTTATTAATTCATATTAATTCCCTATAATATATTCGAATATATGGGGGGTTCCAATTCATGGAGGTACCCCTAAATCATCCACTTTAGATTGGGATTTTCCATGAAATAAACCATCCAAGAGGCGGGCCAAATGGAGCCAAATCCAAGACCTGAATCCGACGACCCACGCAAATATGTTTTGTTTGAGAGATATGTAGGTAGTAACCCCAAAAAGATTAACACAAGTAGTTCATCACTATTGATTTGGATTTTATATTATTTCTATTTTTTGGGTGAGTTACCATATATATATAGTGTATGCAATCCATACAATGAGAGTTGTTGGATGACACGTTCAACGCTCCAAACGCTTCAAAAAAAAAGCGCGCCGCGCCACAGATCCGCTGCACAAATTTACAGGTCTCGGTGATAATGGAAATGATGAACAGGACCAAGACGAGTGTAGCTACCCAAACCTCAGGGCTCAGCCACGGGACTCCCAATATAATGGATATATATATATAACATAAATATATTATCACATAATAAAATAAAATATAATATAATACAAGACAATATATATAATCATATATAATGATATATAATAATAATAGTAATAATAATAATACATATATATAATAATATGTATAACCTCTGGCAATCCAAGCTGGATAAGATAGATTTAGGAGATGCCATCCGTATGTGTCATGGTCAAAAATTGTATATATATATATATGTATATGTATAGATAGGTATGTATATATATATATATGTATGTATGTATATGTATAGATATGTATATATATATATATATAATGTATAATGTGGGTAATTAAAACAATAATACAACACCCATTTGGGAAGGGTTTATACCACCAATTTCTGGGGTTTTCCTGGTTTTCCTGGTACCAGCAATGGATGATCTATAAATGGATGATTTGGAGGTTCGGATCGCCCTATTTCAGGAAAGCTCCATATGGGTTACGTTCATCCATCCTATCTATGGTCATCCATCAGAAAAAATGGGAATCATTGTAAATCATGATAATGGGTATACATTCCCGAAAATCTGGATCAGACTTGGGTACCCCTTCCGCACCAAAATCTGGATACGGATCATTGGTATTCATGATGTTTGGTGAAGCAGTCCAGCAGTCCTTGGAAAATTCACCCTCCGCCCAGAAGCACCCAGATCCACCCAGATCCATGGCAAGTGGCAGCGATTTGCAGAGTAATGAGAATAAAGCCTGGGTTTTGGCGCGGAGTTGCCAAACCCCAAACCGCCAAAAAAGTCCATTCTTAGACGTCTCGATCTGACAAGAATCCGATAAACTCTCGATTTGGCCTATGGATAACACCACGAAACGTATCCAATGTCAACATCAATGAACAGTGTATATCTCAAAGCTATCCAAAGAACAATTAACATCAATATGATTTCAGCCAAATCGAAACAAAATTGGCAATTTCTAAGCCACCAATATTAGACAATCTTCCAGTCTACAGAAATTTCAGTTCTCCGTTGGTGAATTGATATCTGCACTAAGTCATCTTCAGGGGAAGCCACCTGAAACTTTGTTGACCTCTGCTTGACGCTCCTCCTCTCCTGTTCCAAGAAAATCCAAGAAAAATCACTTGGCATCCAGCATTTTCCAAGAAAGCAAAGAAATGCAGAACAAAAGCAGATATTCTAAACTTCAAAAACTTCAAAACAGTAGTAATTACATATCGTGCTGCTGTCCTCATCTGATGATTACGTTACTATTTTGCCCATTTTGGCCCATACTCCCCTAACACAACGGCAGGTTTCACTCTCCAAGGTGCTTTCTAAAAGGTCTTGGTCACATTCCTAGGTGCCACACGTGGATGGTGCTTGGGAAATCCATCAAAAAAGACCTCATCTATACCTGGGTTTACCATGGGCTACCCGCAAATCCATTCAATTTCTATGGCATAAATTCTATATGTTTCGATCTCTCCAAAAAAACACATCTTATTTTTGGAGTATATTATAGTATATTACTGTATCCCATCTTCATCTGGCTGAATTGCAGTAATTCACCAATCAATCTGGATGATTCCCCATTATTTCAGTATCACTGCGAGGTCATAATCAAATTCATCCAGATCGGCTTTCGCCCCTTCCGAAGCCCACATTTATTGGAGTCGGACTCAAACAGTCCAGCGAGGATAGCAGCCATTGCTCATCGTTTTTTTGTTACATCAAACTCTCCGGCTCCGTACCACATCACATTAACCATATTTTTCCATGATCACCACTGATCATATCGAACTGTTCATACATGTTAATTTCTATTCGAACTATTCTATACTTGTACTAATCTAATTTCGATCATCATTGAAGCATTGCAGATCCCCTGAAAGATGGGTTTGTCCGCAAATGTGGTAGCTCTAAATCCAATTGGTGAGTCATCATCTTCGCCAGTCTATAGACATTTAGAAGCTATACCCCATCTTCAAACAGACCCATATGGAGGTTTCCAATTCATGGGAGTACCCCTCAATCATCCGTTTTAGATTGGGATTTTCCACTCAATTATCCATTTTCGATTGGGATTTTCCATTATAAATCATCCATTTATAGATTGATTTTTCATGATAAACCATCCAGGTTTTTGGGGTCCCCATGACTTGGTGGGTTACCCCCCTTTCTTCTGGATCTCCAAACGAAGCTTCGAACATCGATCGGTTCAAAATCTGAGCCACTTCTTCGCTCCAGTTCCTCTCGAGGCGGACCCATGACCCGGGTAGATCAACAAAAAACGATGGAAAATCACCATCTTTTTTGTCGGTAAATCACCTATGGAAATGTTATACACTTATTATAGATATGCATAGATATAACTGTCTGGTAAACAAACAGTTTGCTATTGAAACCATGTCGAAATAGTGGATTTTCCCATTAAACATGGTGATTTTCTACAGGCTTTTTTTTGACAGTTTACCAGAGGGTACCCTGGATGTTTTTAAAAAATGGTACCCTTCTGACTCATTTGGGAAGACCCAGTGCAGTAAACTAGTCACCTAGTAACCCTCCATGACTGGGGTCCATTTATCCTCTGGTAAACATACACAAAATTATGGAAAATCACTATGTTTAATGGGAACATCAACTATTTCGACTGGGCCATGGCTTCAATAGCTTTTTGTATGTTTACCAGAGGGTAAATCAACCCAAATATAGTGGTATACCGGTATACCATGGTCCCATCATGAACCCCAATTGGGGATGATTATGATGATTCAACTATCAGCTGATTGCATCCAAGTCGCTTCCACCGAAAAAAGCGGGATACGTTGAGAGCACCGCAAAATCCAATCATCCATGCAAAATGCTTGAGAATGGTTGATAATTCTTAGCTAATTCTGTTTACTGTACTGTATATTATGCTTATTCATGGAATTACCATGATCTACCATGGCTGGAAATCAAACATGCCTGTAAATGTCCTGATCGAAATGGAGGTTTATTGCTGGGAAACTCATGTTTATTCAATGGAGGAATCGTCAAGCCATGGAGCTGATGACCGGAGGGTGACCAGAGCTCATCCCCAAATGGCTTGAAACAAAGCTAGCCATCCCTCCCCCCGCCCTCAGTCGCTGGCTTTCTCTCCTAGCTGGTTGCATGACGGCATTGTAGTAATCCTCCTTCACCCAGCCCCATTCGACCACCTCGGAGGAATGAGATGTGGGAATAGGATACAGTATTAGTTGGGATATGTTACCCTCTGGTAAACTAACATAACTATTGAACATGGCCATAGAAATAGTGAGTTTTCCCTAATCATTAACAATTATGATTTCTATAGGTTTTTTGGGACAGTTTACCAGAGGTTAAGATCACCATCCCAACTCATTCCCAACTCATTCCATGGCACACACGTGACACCATCCCTGGCACCTGCCATTTGAGGTCCGTCTTGGTCAGCAAGATGAACAACGACGCCACGAAGAAACCGAAGGCCAAAAAAGTGGCCCATAGCGAGGTGAAGCCTCGAGAGGTGCCATGACTGGCTTCATGTTCTTTCATGGCTATCTACCCTCTGGTAAACATACAAAAAAACAATGGAAAATCACCATGCTATTAATGGGTAAATCCACTATAAATGGGTATCTCATCAAATTTCATCCTAGTCACGGCTGACATCGTCCACATCGTCCCATTTGTGCCCCATTTGAAAATGGCAATGGAAGCCATTTGTGCATGACCTTTTGATAATGGCAGAGATCCTCAAGTAAGAGATATACTTTCAAGCCCAATTGCAAGGGTTAATTTGTAATGCCTATGTTCAATAGGACCATGATCTATCCAACATCTTCCATTCTCTTCCGAATAATCCTCGCAGTATTGAAGTGACCAACCACATTTACCCTCTGGTAAACGTTTACAGTTTGCGAACTGGAACATCACCATGTCTAAGTTCGGTAAATCAACGAACGAAATGGGCCATGTTCAATAGTTATGTAACAAATTACCAGAGTAAATCCCATTAAAATCACCATTTTTGTTGGTTAAATCCCATTAAACCACCATTAAACCACCATCATCCAGCTTCCACTTTTAGACCTTTCCAGCTTCCGAACGACCACGACAGAACCCCCCGACCACCGTCCCACCGTCCCACCTGTGGCGCAACGGAAAAAACTCTGCAGAGAGAGAACGAAGTGCGCCTGTGAGGCCGATCCAGGTTGGACCTTGGAAGATCCTTGGATTCAAATGGAACCATTGAAACGCTTACCCCAATGGGAAAAAAATGGGAAAATATGGATTTCATGGTTGAATATGATTAAAAATACCATCAATCATTAATTTTGGTTATTGACGCTTCTTGGATGCGCCCTTGGATGTTATTGGATGTTATGAAATGTTTTTAAATGTTATTGGATAGCTTCTTGCCACTTCAGTTAGGAAAATCCAACAACTATCCAAAACTTAGAAACATATGTGAAGAGTGTGGGTGATTGAAATCAGCCAAGGGAAGCAATTCAATCGTTTTGAGCCCTACAAAGATCGATTTTGGGAGTTCAAAAGGGTAACACGTTATTTTTGACCCATTTCCATCTAAAAACAATGCCAAACTGAATGTTTATACCTCACCAACCTGAAACAAACACGACATTATATATCGGATAGTCCCACTTCCAAAACCAGATTGCACGATCTTTATTGTCAGCCTGGCTGAGGAAGCATTGTAGTTATAGTTTGCCCGGAAAGTTTCGGATGACCCATATGTTCCGGAATTCTTGATCAATTTGCTGGGCGAATCTTCCCAATTCTACAACTTTGCTTGGATAGTGGTCCTATCCGATGATGAAGAGCAACTCAAATTCCGTCAGAGCACTGATCTTTTCAAAGGGTGACATTTCACTTGTCTGCCCTCGATACACTACACTTGATTTTCAACGATACTTCACCTGCCCATTCTGTCAAAGTAGAGATCATATCAGAACACGTGAGCTGGCCCCGCTCCACTTGATTCTCAACAAGTCCGTCAAAGCATGCATCAGATCAGCCAACCCCCTCTTTCATACTCAATGGCGATTACCTTGTCAGTCAAGTAGGTCTCGTATCAACCACCCCCCCCTTCGAATTAATTCCCGGCCATTTAAGCCTCAATACAACAAGCATCATAGGAGCCATTCCCCTGCAAACTCAAAGCCAAGTAAACATCATATCATTTCCCATAGAAATCCCATGGAAATCCCATGGAAATCCACTTCCCACCCTCCTGGATACTCTTCTGCACCGACACCAAATGCTCTGCTGGCGTCTTTGCTACGCCTGGAGTCTCCGGGGATCTCCGTGGGGAACTCTTTGGGAACATCTGGGAATGGAAAGTATATATATATTATATAAATTGTATTGTATATATAGTATATATGTGTATATATGTATACACACACTATATATATATACACACTACATATATATATATACTATATATATATACACACTATATATAATTATAATTACATATAATTACTATATACACATATTATAATTTCTATATACATACATGATATGATTTCAACAAAATCTATGATTTTTCTATGACATTGAACTTACATAAAACATTTTGAGTCTTTCATTCTTGCCGTTGTTTTCGGTGCCTCTCAATTTGACATTCATATAGCAATGGTTCACAAGAAAATATACCATATGGTTATTTAACATAGCCATGGAAAATCACCATTTTTAAGAACGGTAAACCATCTATGACTAGGCCATCTATACCATGGTTATGTTAGTCATAACCAGATGGTAATTTTAATAACGATATCTGGTTGGTGAATGGTGATTAATGATGGTTAATCATGGATAATAATGGTTAATGATGTTGGTTAATGGTTAATGGTGATGTTCTGATTATTTCAGATTAGCCAAAGATTTATGGGTTTCAGGTGTAAGAACATTCCATCCATGCCACGGCGTCACTCCCAAAACTCGGCATCCAAGTTCCAGAAGCCAAGCCACCGTAGGACACACGTCTACCTGGGTGTGCCAGGGACCAAACAGTTATCGATGGCTTCAACGAAAATGACTAAGAGCCAACTCATGGAGCTGCCGAGCAATTCAAACAGGAGGGATGCCGTGGAAATCCAGTTCTATGTATTTTGGGGGCAGGATAGTTTATCTTGTGACCACATAATCCCGCATAGTTATGTTTGTGCTTCTACTCTGCAAGAGTCAGATAGCTAGGATATATTGGCACCATTTGGATACCTGGAGATTACATGAATAAACCAAACATCCTGTATTCACATATCATATATTCATATCATGTCATCATCAGTGTTCCTCAAAACAACCACCTCCCCACAAGTCCCGAGCTGTCTCAGGACTTGGAGGACTTGGGTCAACAACGATCCATGGATTCCATTGGATTCCCTTGCGGGTTTTTGCCATGGATCGTCCAACTTTTTTTACGACACATTCTCGCGGGATCAAAGACCTATCGGCCCCATATATGGCCCCATATGGGCACATGCCATGAAAATACCTCATAAATTATGGATTGATATGGATTGATATGGATCAATGATTGATTCATTCATCAGGATCCGCAATTCATGATTGACTTGGATGTTATAAGCCTGTTATAAGCCCCAAGAAGTCAGGTCGTACAACTGCCCTGAAACATCAAACAACGCCAGGATCTTTGAAAAAACTTCTCCCCCTTGATTTCCCGGAAGCCACTTGATCACTGGATGATGTGACGATGTGCATCCCATTAGCGGCTCAAAAAACACTGACCATACCACCATGAATCCAAATGAATCCAACATCACTTATACCCTCTGGTAAACTAACATAGCTATGGAAAATCATCATTTTTTCATGGGAAAATCAACTATAAATTGCCATTTTCAATAGCTATGTTAAATTACCAGAGGGTAAACTGTGGATGATCCATGGGTAAACCAAGGTTCTACAACGAGGCGCCATGGTTATTACCCATGCTCCATCACCAAGCTGGCGTAAGCTTCATCACCAAGGAGCTAATGAAATGCGAGTGTTTCCCCCTGATCATCCTCGGCGGTTTCACATATCGGATCTCACACCCGGTTGACACCGCGATAGGATTGAACAGGAACCATGCTGGATTCACCGAGTTGTCAACATGTTGGTGCAACACTGGAGCTATATGAAATCAACACGTACACGTACGTAACATTCAGCTTTAGCGCCTGTAAACAGGGTAAGTTTTTTTCGCGAATACTGGCGCAAATGAGAAAGAACATATGGTGTGTGACTGGCCGTGCTTGTCAGCATGCAAAGGTGGTCCAGTGGACTGATTTCAATGGACTGATTTCGAATGTGGATTTTAGATTCAAAAAACATCCCTGCATGATCCTGCATAGCTAGAAACTAACCAGCCTGTCAAGCCAAGGTCAATCCAAATTAGGATAAAATGATCGGAATTTGAAACATTCCTCCATCAAAGTCATATCAAAGTCAATCGAAGTCATCTAAATGGCTCAAGTTCAATCAATTCACCAACAATTCCGCCAGAGCTGAGCCATTTTTGAACTGGTTCCCATACTCAGTAATACTCGATTAGCATGAACCAAACCCCTAGTCACTATCAATGAAGATAACCATGATCATGTATAGTTGTATTATAGTTGTATAGCCCCAAACAAACCATCAACTACCAGAACTTACTGTAACTGGGCATTGCTAGTTCCCATTATTAATGCTCAATAAGATTTGGTCTGTCAGCTACTGCGTTTTACACCCATGCTGTATCATGATTTTCCCGCCCCCTGGTTTAATTGCCATAAATGTTGCTCTTCCTCATGATTGCCACGATTTTTTGGCATAATAACCTAAAATTAATCGATATAATGTGTGCACAATCATATATAGTTGATAGGTACTTCATGACAAGTATATCCATTGTATATCACTTATAACCATATAATGGTGCTTTTCACCAGTACGTACAGACCATTGCCATTGACGAAGAAAAAGCTTCTGCTTGAGGCTGCCAGCAGTGTCTTCCGCCGCGCAATTCTCGGGGAAGGTGCGCGTCTCAATGTAGTCCTTTTCGCGGGAGCAGAAATCCATGGGGTGTGGGTATGGTACCGCCAAACGGTATTTAAGAAATCATTTACAGTGTATTTCATAATATGATAGTTTTGTAAAGTAACACATAATAATTATTTTAGGATATATTACATATGGATACAATATAGGATTTCACTAAATTGCAAAGTAAGGCCGTTGCGAATGATCCCCCTTATTCACCATTCCGCCTTGCAGTGAGCATAACTTATCCACATAGTACATATCTTACATATACCATTAGTACCCATTAGTGATATGGGTGTGTTGATACCCCTAAATGCCGTCTTTTTTAAGAGAAACTTATGATTAGTCATGGGATGGAGGAGAACCTATAAGTTACTGATCGCATACATTCGCATACTATCTGGGTAAATTATGGTAAATTATCACATATCTGGGTAAATTATCATATTTCACTAACCTGAATGGTTCAGCCATTTGGGGATGATTTCGCTCAAATAAACCATGATTCCAGGGTTCGGGAGAGCAAGGTTCGTGATGAAATTTAGCCAGATATATTTCACACTGAAACTTGCTGGTGATTTCCCCAATCCATTTCCCATAGATCCGACATAGGGAAATTCAAACATCAGGTGAGGAAAGGCAAATATGACTTGCACTGCAATACATTTAACACAGGGATCCAAGGGGTAAGGTTTGTGAAGTCTCAACATTGAAACTCATGGTTACCATTATCTGTTGGCAAAAACAATGACGACATCTCATCTTGATTTACTTAATCATCTTAAGTGTTGGCAACTGGAATGTTCATCGCTACTACCCTCTGGTAAACTAACATAACTATGGAAAATCAACAATTTTAATGGGTAAATCTAAATGACCATTTTTAATAGTTTTTTGTATGTTTTTACCACAGAGACCACTAATGGAAGATATTTTCACTTTAGGCACTTAATGGAAACATTAGTACTTATTTGAGCTTATCATAGAACTTCTTTTCACTTATTTTTACATATGTTCACTTCTTTTCACTTATTTTCTGTATTTTCTGAAATTTTTGAATTTTCTGAATTTTCTGTATTTTCTGATTTTTTTTGAATTTTCTTTTTCTGAATTTTCTTTTTCTGAATTTTCTGAATTTTCTGAATTTTCTGTATTTTCTGAATTTTATGATTTTTCTGAATTTTCTGAATTGTCTGAATTGTCTGAATTTTTAGAATTTTCTGAATTTTCTGATTTTTTTGAATTTTCCGAATTTTCTGAATTTTCAGATATTTTCAGATATTTTGAGATATTTTCAAATATGTTCAGATATTTTTCACTAATATTCGAATATATTTGATTATATCTTCATTATTATGTAATAAACTCAAATATAAAAAATAGTGCAACTTAACTCAAAATAAGTTTAAAAAAACAATTTAAACAAGGTATAAGCAAGATACTATAGCAACTTATCAGATACTTATAAGTTCGTTAAGTGCCTAAAGTGAAAATTTCTTCCATTAGTGGTCTCAGCAGAGGGTATTTGGGTTGAGATAATTCTGTCGGTACAACACATGGTTAAAATATGTTAAAATTGGTACCATCAGAGGTTTGTGCATGGCAAGACTCTATTCCATAATTCACTGCTAGCATTTTGGCTAGGTAAAAGATGTGGAACGTCCAAAACTGAAAGCCACATGGACGTTCTCAGTCCAGCCACACCCAAGGGTCTTCCAGAGATCTGCATCGCCTCAACGTCCGAGATCTCCATCAGCTCGGCCTTGAAGATGAACTCGACAAAGTAGCCAGTGGGAGCAACCCGAATGCGGAAACTAACTGTTCGTCCCAGCTGCAGATGGTTTCCACGACCCTTCCCAGGGTGCGCTGCATGCGCATATTCTGGTCTTCTAAGTGGCTGATGCGCGCTTCAAGCGCGTTGTGGCGCCACAATAGTGCCGTCAGCGGCATGGGGCTCAATGTAATGAACATTGATGTGATTTTTTGTTGCTGCGAAATCACCGCCATTGTTGAACCAAAACTCGTATGCAACAAGGATTTCAAAGCAACTCTCAAACAAACAACAGACATGAGTTGACGCGTTGCATAAACACTCAAGATCACTAATCCATAATGACACATCCTTACAGGAGGTTTACCGTTGTTAGTAAAACTTCGTTGCCCATGGTGGTTTGTTGAACCCACGCTTGTTGGCCTTTGTTTGCGAGCTTCAAAAATTGACAATTATCTCAATGTATATATCCATCCAAGGGTTACAGGAAAGCATAGTTTCAAGCAAAAAAAAGGAAATATGGGTTTGTCTGAAAAACATGTCTCCCTAAATCTATGCTATATTGGGTTTGCTATATAGCCCACAGGAAACCCAACAACTATCCCATGATAAAACTCAGTAGTGGCTATACCCCCTATTGACTTCCCATTTTAATTGGTTAATTCCTATACGTTCCTACGAGTTCCTATGATTTCTCTTGCCAATTCCTCCAGTTCTTCAGCGTCCTCATATTAGTTGCGGAAGAATCACCATAAAACACCCCATCTAGAGATAGTACCCTTTGGTAAACTAACATAACTATGGAAAATCACCAGTTTTAATGGGAAAAATCGCTATAAATGGTGATTTTCCATGTAGGTACTCATTGAATTTCACACTTACAATAACATTCCGTATCGAAAAGGTTGAATCAATATCTATTCTATGAGTCCTGCCAACTTCAAAGTTGAACCATCATTTTTACACATCCCCCTGAAATTCATGTTCCCACAATTATGTCATATCATTTCCTTGAAAATAGTAGATGAAATTCATACATTTTCATACTAGATACTTCCCAAAACCACTATAAACTACTATAATATATGAATATCCCGGAACTACTATAAACTACTTTTTTCATGAAAATCCGATGACCTTCACAGCATTTTCCCTACCCGAGAAAAGCCTGGCCTTGTGTTTGCGATGGGTCGTTCGATCGCGCACACGCTGTTTAGCCAGCTCCCAGACAAGGCCTTAGGACTGGGAGGTGATGCCACGACCGAAGAATCCGAAGATTGGAGTTCTGGTGGAAAAAAAAAGAAAATCATGGGATTACAAATGGGGTTTAGTAGGATTTCATTGGATTTTCTACGATTCGGTGGTGCTGCTGCTCTTAGCCTCTTTGCCCGTTCCTGTTCGGCAAAGCCTGGTCGGGACCCAAACCTGCTGGGGAACCGCTTACGAAAGGCCATCATTTTGTATTCTTCTTGTCAATACTACCTACGGCTAATATTCCGACAGCTACTGGTACTACTACTGCTATCGTTTAGTACTACAACCAGTCATTAGTCTTTTTACTATGATTATCACTACTACTACTACTACTGCTACTACTACTACTACAACAACAACTACTACTACTACTACAACAACTACTACTACTACAACAACTATTACTACTACTACTACTACTACTACTACTACTACTTACTACTACTTACTACTACTACTACTACTACTACTACTACTGCTATTACTACTACTCAGACAACTACTATTGTGATTTTTTTTACTACCGTTACTGCTAGCTTCTCCCGTTCCTGTTCGGCAAAGCCCGGTCGGGACCCAAACCTGCTGGGGAACTGCTTGCGAGATGCTTTCACGATCGATAGAACTATGTCTTGATGTATATTTGCAACACTGCCATTAGCAAATTATCAAATCAAATATACCGGTATTTGAGATTGAGTATTATTTGCTCATCGATTATATACTCTTCTACCCTGCTATGCGGTTATCTCACTAGATCGATCTAACGGTTAGATATAAGGATATAACCTGGAAATCTGACCGGACCTTAGGGTTTAGGTGTGAGGTGACCCCTTTGTTTCTAACTATACATCTTGTTATCTAGCTACCTATGTTTCTATCGGTTTATCTATCTATCTATCTATCTATTTAACTATCCATAAATCATAAATCTATCTATCCATTTAGCCATCTATGTCTCTATTTACCTATCCACCTACCGCCCCCCTTCCCCAGCTCCTGTGGGCTCGCGCAGGCCCTGTGGCTTCTTTTGAGACCTGGGCGGTGCATCTTCAATGACATTCACGCACTGATTGTTGAGGCTAAAACTACGCGATCTGAGCTCGATGCCCTTCTTCAAAAAAACAACGGCGAAAAACACGCGTCATGACAATGAAAATCAATGTATGACAAGATAACACTTCCATTCAAAACCAGAAGAAACTGTATCTTTCCCGGCCTGAGCCATGAAGCATTAGTCGTGACGCCGCCTGTGCCGATCTTGATTTTAAAGTTCGCTAAATATTTGAAATTCCGACATCCAAAAAAAGAACAAGCAGCTGGCGTCAGCTTCAACCGACAGATGCGGATGGCATGATAATCACGTCGAACAAGATAGTAGTGAAAGGCCTCACAGGATTGAATTGAATGGTCATTAAAAAAGAAAAAACTAAACAATCACGCCTTGATTATGGCCGCTCGTTCAGAGATTTCATATCGCGCTTGATACTTCTTGATCTGTTTATTCACCTGACGCAAGCAATTGCTTTCAATGTGGAATGACAAACTCATGGCCCAAACCTTGAGCATGCAAAAGACGGATCCTCGGGCAAGAAGCATGTCCTTAAATCGAAAAAGGCAGGCAAAAAAACAAAACTTTGGGAAACATACTGCGCTGAGATCCTCACGTCGTGCACAAGGTACGAGACGGGAAACGAATAAAAGATGAAAAGAAAAAATCAATATGTCCGCAAATTTTCTTTTTGGATAGTTGTTCATGTTTTGGAATACTTTCTGCTTGATGTCATGTCTATCTACAAGGATTTTGATTCTATGAATCTCATTACAATTTCATCACTTGCGTTATCCAAAGAGCAACAATCGTGTACATCGGAGAAGCAAGAACATATGTTACAACCTTGGCTCATGCTGTAAAACAATAATAACAAACCAAGCAGACGCGCGACGATTTTTTAAAATTAAAAACCGTAAACTTCCCGGCCGGCCGCAATTCACTTGAAGGTCTCGAGATCTAACCTCGAGCAATTTCGACAATGCGCCGAGTAATCAGAGGAAAAAATGGAAATGATAAGCTCGAGAACCATAATGCAAAGAGGGAATGATGATGATTATGATTATGGTGATGACAATGATAAATCAAATAAACAAAAAATTGAAGATGCAAGACATGATAATGTCGATGTTGCAGAAGATGATCTGGAGGTTCATGATGTTGAAGATTAGGATGTCAAGAGCGAGGGACAAGATCATGATATCAAGCATGATGCACACCAACATGTCACAAGAACCACATTATGTAAAATTCACACGAAATATTCCGTTCACCAGAAACGCGGGAAAAAATGCACGAACCTGACCAGTGAAACTGCAGTGCATTATGTCCCAAGAGCCGCTTCATGCGCAAATTTATAAGAACAATACCTTTTCCCAGAACTGAAAGAGAAAAACTTCGCGCGAGCCTGCACTGTCGAAATGCACATCAACATGTCGCAAGAGCCGCTGCAAGCAGAATTTAAAACAAAAAAGGACAAACCCCAGACTAAGCCCAGAAAGCGAACACAAACACAGACTAGACAAAACTGGATCTTTTCAGAGATCCATCAGGAACTGAGTCCTGAAACATGCAAACTAGTCATGAAAACAACAATCAAAAGAAGAACATTCGGAAAAGGGGATGTACTCCAAAAAGACATTCATGACCAGAACAACCATCAAGTAGATCTCGAAAACCAAAAGGCCAGTAGGGATTGTGATGTCAGGGTTCTCGGCTTAGCCCTTTGCCATGATAACGAAATACCACGTAGACCAAATGTAAAAACGAAAATGAATCCAAAAATCCAAATGCCGTTGTTGGGGTTCTCGGCTTAGCCCCTCGCCACAGCAGTGAAGTGAACATATGCAGGTACGTCGGGATGATCAGTCCCGATATCACAATCTCAAACCACCATCTTCGTTGGGCAGTGGATGGAATGAGATTCACCGCCCCCTGCCGATTTGCTAATGAAATACAAATGAAAACCGACAGCAAAAGAAGTTTTACATCTGTTCAGATGGTACACACACACATTTTGTGAGAGCCTGCGCAGTCGAAACATGTGGCAACATTTCGCAAGAGACGTTTTACGCAGAATCTTTCAAGAAAAATGCCGTGGACAAGAGGCAGATCAGAACTCAGACGCAAACTTTGCGCGAGCTTGCGCAGTCGAAACACATGTGTCAAGATTTCACAAGAACCACTTTTGCACAAATATGTTCAGCAAAAAAACGCAACGCCTAAAGTGAGCACCCTGATCAAACCCTGGCCTCTATTCCTTCCATAACCCCATACTAAATGTGCTAGACTGTGATGACACTCTCCTTGGCGGTCGGCTCATCGTCAATCCATGGAATATCGCGGAGAATTTTCTCACATCGCTTTGGACAATTTTGTACCCTCATTTGACATGACCATGGGTGCAATTGATTAGAGTTGAAAAGACATTGAACTGTTTCTCAGAAACTTCGAAGAAACCCAACAAATCTTCATGGTTAACTGATGTTAATTTAATAGCCTGTGAAATTGTGGCTGGCTTACATATTTCCCCTGAGAGCAATGATTCAGCCACAACGCCCGTCATGCTATGTCCGAAAATGACATAGATGATTGTACCCCCGGTCCAGAAATCTTCCATGTTGATATTTAATGAAAACCGATCAGCTATGATCAACTTCTAAGGTTTTGCAGCCGATAAGGGGTTTTTGGAATTTGATTCTAAGGTCCTTGGTGATTTAGTTTTACCTCTGATTGTGTGATATATGTTTTCCAAAATTTATTTCTTTATCTATCTTATTTATCAATGTAGGTAGCCTTGGTATATACTGATTATATACATACTAGTGAAATTTATCCCAAAGGATCAAAACTTGTATTGGCTTAGTGTCCTTTGGAAATTTCAATATTGTTAATTCTTATCCGTCATTCGGCAGTCATGCCAAGAAGGGGATTGATAATTAGCCTTTCCATCCATTTACCCTTCTACTCGTGGAAGTACCAACCGGAACAAACGATCACCATTCGATCGTAGTTCAGATATGTTTTTCCCGAGAGCGTCTGAGCGAAGGGTTCTTCTAATAGTGGGGGTCTGTCAAACATGTTCACATCTTCACATCTTCTTATCCTCACATCCTCACATCCTCTCATCTTCACATCCTTACATCCTCACATCATCACATCTTCACATCATCACATCCTCACATCCTCACATCTTCTCATCTTCACATCATCACATCTTCACATCATCACATCCTCACATCTTTTCATCTTCACATCTTCACATCATCACATCCTCACATCTTCTCATCTTCACATCTTCTCATCTTCACATCTTCACATCCTCGCATCTTCACATTCTCTCTTGCCCTCTTGCTCTCTTGCCCTCTTGCCCTCTTGCCCTCTTGCTCTCTCCTTCTTTTCTATTTCTCTCTTGAAGGCACGGGGCAGTGCCAACGAGATGGCATGAAACGCAACCATTTCGCACGAAACGAGGTTCGATCGCCAAAAACTGAGGTAAACTTGCGATTTGCAAACGGTCCGGCACACCCTTCCGCGCGAAATGAGGTTCGATGGCCAAAAAGCGAGGTAAAATTAATGGCGATTTGCAAAGGGTCCGGCAAACCCTTTCGCGCGAAATGAGGTTCGATCGCCAAAAAACGAGGTAAAATTGCGATTTCACGGGTCCGGTCTCTGTGTGTGTGAAAATGTTTGTGTGTAAAAAAGCTTCTGTGTGTGAAAGCTTCTGTGTGTAAAAGCCTCTGTGTGTGAAAGTGTATGTAAGCGTCTATGTGTAAAAGCATCTGTGTGTAAAAGCGTCTGTGTGTCAAAGCTTCTGTGTGTAAAAGAGTTTGTGTGTAAAAGCGTCTGTGTGTAAAAGCGTCTGTGTGTAAAAGCGTCTGTGTGTCAAAGCTTCTGTGTGTAATAGAGTTTGTGTGTAAAAGTGTCTGTGTGTAAAAGCGTCTGTGTGTAAAAGTCTCTGTGTGCAACAGCGTCTGTCTGTAAAAAGTTCTGTGAAAAACTATACGAAAAATACGATGCAAACTATTATCTTGTGTTTGTGAGATATTGTCTTGATACTACTCTTCTCGTCTGCATATAATACATCTTTAATATATTGTCTTGTAATATATAGTGTCTCCATACTAACAACAGAAGACTCTGCTCCTCTGCGCTCTCGGGCCATCTGTCGTCTAGTTTTGGTTGTGTACTTAAATAAAATAAACATATAAAGTAAAATATTGTTATGCGACAGATTTGCGGTGGCGATGGATTTGGGGTCCCCCGAGCCAAAAGATCGGCAAACAAAAAATGCCTAAATCTCAATGAAGGACCCCGAATCCATTGCGGGAAAAATCATGGTAGAATATAATAGTAAGGCTGTTTCCTATGTCCACATGCAAATATTGGTACCCTGACATCGGCCAAAAAAAAATCCTAAATACCAGGGTACAACCTCCGTACTGCCCAAGTCTAGGTGCAGAAACCTGCACCTTGACTTAGGCAATACCCCACCAAGCACCTAGGATATCGTCAAAAAATATGTTTCTTTGCCGAAGTCAAGGCACAGACTTCTGCACCCTGAGTTCGGCAAAATTCATAATTGGACATTGCGTGTGAAAGATATACGTAGAAAAATTGGGAAATTTAGTACCTGAAAAAAAGGAAATGCAGTTGATAAGGGGCTTCTGGAAATTGATTCCTGGATCTTTATGAGCTCCAAATGTGAAATGGGGAAAGGTAATTTATTAGTTAGAATTGGTTGATTCCTGTATCAATGATATTCCACCAAATATTACGAAGGGAAGGGCTATATTATATTACAACAGATGTTCACACCAAAAAAATATAAAACCCCTTTTGATAAAAACAAAAAAACGGGATAATTTATATATTGATTTTTTTACCCGAACTATTCAATATAGTAATTGTGACATTATTCCCCCATTAACCCAATTACCATAATATCCACCAGAACAACCATCACCACATAGTCCGCCGGTGGCGGGTGGCCACCAGCACCGTGGAGAAGATCCTGACGCTCGGCTGGGGTTTTCGCAGGTGGGATACCGTTTGTAACATACCGTTATTTAAGAAACCCGAGTAGCTGGAATGTGGCACTCAGTAGCTGGTTAAGGATTGAGGAAGGGATTGGATTTAACCTTTGTTTGTTGAACTCCACTTGGCTCAATATTGGCCGGAACACAAAATGGCATGCCTCTTCGATTATATATAGACAGATATAAAATTTCATAGAATCAACATATAGCATAACAATTGAAAACAGCTATGAACCAAACACATGCGTACAGCTTGTGAACATATATTTGGCATTGTGGGTTCGCAGCAAGTCCTTTGTTTGGCAATGTTTTTTTGGATGGTTGCAAGACAAGTTAATATCAATTAAGTGGGGAATAGTGGCCCAAATTCAAAATCACCAAGTACTTAAAGTCAAATTCCAAAGGCCCACTTTCAATCGCAAAACCTTAAAAAAGATTGATCATCAGGACTAATATTGGTGGCTTTATACCAAAGGTATATGGGGGCACCACCCTAGAAGAAACATGAGCGTGGTTGGTACCTATTCCATTTTAATCCAGCAATTGATCGGGCACCCTTCGAGGGAAATGGTATAAAAACGACTTTCGGCTTCGTAGCTGCAACCCGAGATAGAAAAAGCACGGATTGGGAACCTCTTCCGTCTTGCCGTTCATGTCCGTTTTGCTTTCAGCTGGGCATGCTTATAGCTGTCCTCTTGTAGGACCGACCGGTGCAAGTTTGCACTAAAGGATCGTTTTGTCCTGCAGCAGCGCGTCCAGGCCGACTTGTGGATTGAGAGGGTTTTGCCGGGAACAGCGGAGAAGCAATAACAGCTTCGCATCTCAAATGGCTCAGATGGTTGCAGCATGAGCTGCGTATGCTTATGATGGCTATTGTCCTGAAGGACAGCTTGGCCCGAAGCAGCTGTGGAAGAGTAGGTGTGCCGACTAAACGCAGATGCAGAAGCATAGCTTGTGGATACAGGCCGACTTGCTGTGCCGGATTGCAAACCTGATGATTGCTTTCCCTCGCTATTTCTTTTGTGGCTTCGGCTGGAACGTGTCTTGCCTTTCCATGGAAAGGAAGAGTTGATTGTAAATTAGTACAGAGGAGTGGTTTGCCCTGTGGATACGGGTTAAGCGTAGGTCAGATGTGCAAAACATATTGCTCCAGCAGCTGCAAAAAAGGGAATGGCCGTTGTGCACTGCCTTTTTCTTTGTTTATGAACCTCCGCCGGACATGGGCATCCTTGTTGTTTCTCCGGTTGGCAGACCGAGGTGTCCGAATTTGCTGGAAAGTATGTATCGTGTTTCTGAACGCAATGAGAAGGCATTGCTTGTGGATTCAGGCGGTGGTGCTGTGCAGAATTGCCATACAAAGACGCGACGGTCTTCCATTGAAGAGCCGTTCGATTTCACTTTATATACTTGGACATGCTTCTAGTCGTTTGTCGTGGAAAACAATGAAAGACAGAGTTGTCCACAGAAATGCTCTGACATAGCTGCTTGGTCGCAGAAGACCCAGAAAGTAGTGCTCTGGAGGGTTGCAGGAAGATGCAGGCTTTCTTGCTGGCAACTTTTTTGCTAGTGCTGGATATGCTCGAAGTGGTTGGTCCTTGCTCACCTTTCCTTCACATGTTCATGCTCATGTTTCTTTGTGACATGTTCCTTGCTCATCTTTTCTTCCACATTTTCACCAGTTCAACGGCTCATACATCCTTACTCACCTTTCTTCCTCATGCATCTTGTCGATTCCAACTCATCCTCCTTTGCCTCTTGTCGTTTTCCCGTTGGACATTTTTTCCAATCAGGCCATGTTTTTCTTTCATATTTGTCTCACATTGCCAGTCAAGACAGGCTGGCAAAATAAAACGAGTTGTCTCAGAGCTGTCTCTCAGCGCTGTCATGTTATCATCACATTATCAACGATCCAAACGAGCCAAGGAGAACGGCCAAACTGCGCTTCCCTATTCACTGCGTTGGATAAAACCAAGATCCAGTGTCCTCCAATTCCAATCAGACCTAAGACGGAGAATCTGAAAAGCAAGAAATGCTCAGCCAACACAGGAGAAATAGCACCGAGATACATTGAGATATCTGAGACACGAGAAATTCAAGAGGTTAATGTTTCGATGGTGGTTCAATTGATGTTTCTATGGTGGCATAGAGATGGTTCAAGTGATCCTTGGAAGGCTCTCAGGCAGCAGCACATCAATGACAGTGTTCACTGCAATGTGGTCCTGAAGGGGAATCTACCTTCCAGTCTGT
>Ga0126342_10005803_pt1 | contig 21698 bp, 23 predicted proteins | sample Cyp1metagenome_FD_92528 | JGI IMG/M metagenome (GOLD analysis project Ga0126342, IMG submission 92528) | Coral microbial communities from Lord Howe Island, Old Settlement Bay, Australia - Cyphastrea 1 metagenome | ecosystem: Host-associated > Invertebrates > Cnidaria > Coral ... | reverse complement strand
GCGCACGATGTTTCAGTAAAGATCTTACGTCGATTTCGTGCAGAGCACACACCACAAGATTTTCAAAAAAATCGTGCTGTGTGCCGTCTTGCTTTTGGGTTCTCTGGCCCACCTTGTTTTTTTTCAGCTGGCGCAGGTGGCAACAGGTATCTTGCATGTACGTGATTGTATATCATTTCTTATAATTGATTATACATTGGTTTTTAGACGCCCTTAGAACGCCATGTTTCTTGATGCTCAACCCATAAGTCCCGTTTGGCCAGGCGCTGGCCCACATCGAGGAGCATGGCATGGTCCGCCATGAGGCGATGACCATGGATACTCCAAGGGATCGAGTTGCTGGTTCCATTGATGAAACATGATGAAACATTATCATTATGAAACAAAGAAATTACAATGAATATCAGGGAATTTGATGGTTGTCACATGCTGTCACTGACAAAGGGTAGATATTGCATATTGGCTGACGTCTCGTCAGGCAGCCATTGCCCTGGGGCACATCGGCACGGAGAGTGCGGAAGAGGCCCTTCGTGTGGATGCCCAGGGATGGCTTAGGGAAGACCCAGGGGAAAGTGATGTCATTTGAGCGTTGATGATTAGGTCGGGGATTATACTTACCAAATCTTACCAATATATTGGGGATGATCATTATCAATTAGGGGAATCCGTATTAACCAACCAGTATAAGGAAACAACACCTTGGAGGTTGTCAGATGTTGAAAGAAACGGATGGAAACGGTGCATTAGATGGTGATGGCGCGTGATGGCACGTGATGGCATATGCTGGCTGATCTTAGAACTCAATTTTGATGCTTGGCTCATCGTGGCTCAATACATAAGCCATGAACTGAACGTCCTATATATATATATAGTCATATATATAATAATGTATGATATTCACATAGCTGCTTAGTCAGACAGCAGCCTTTGCAAATGGCTTTGATTGAACATACGCCAAAACCATTAATTATATAGTTTATTACCATTTTCCCTGAAACAAACACATATGGTGGTATACTCCATTTTCAGACACACCCAAATTCAAATTAAATGGGGATTTGGCTTCGGCTTCAATGTTTTTGCATGTTTTTTTGCTAAATTTGCAGCAACGCCACATCGCCATGGCCTTCCCAGGGGGCGGCATGCCGCCTGGGGGGCTGGAAGGTTTGCTTGGTGGTTTGGGAATGGGCCCTGGAGCCTTAGACAACATTTGGGAGAATCCCATGGTTACCAGCAGCTCGTTTGAATTACAGTATATCAAGTCTTTGCAAATGTGTTCAAGGCAGTACTTTGAGTATTTTTGAGTATATTTTTAACTTTCAGACATGCTGTGGCAACACAGGTATCGCTTTTCATCCCAGCAAAATTGAGTTGCTTGGCTTGAAACTATAGTAACTAGATGTAACTAGTACAAATCAGTTTAAAGTTTAAACCTGAGTGATGGCTCGCAAGGGTTTGACCAGAATTGACTCACTTTCTCAAGGCTTGCTGTTTGTTGCAGCTGTAGGCCGAGTTATTTGGATGTGACCTCTGGGCCCATCCGCGATGGTACCTTTACTATGGCGGATGACAGCAAGATTAGCTATCGATTCTATTTGCCACCCAAAGAGGCGGACGTGACTCGCCTAATGTCTTCTAGTGCAGATATCCAGGGCCAGAACAGGATAATCGTATGATGTAGTAACAATGTAGTACTGTATGTAAGCATTTTGTTGACTTTTCTTGGTCTGGGAGGCTCGTATACCCCCACCCTAAAAAAATCTAAAAAGTATAAAATAGTTTTCCTGTCGCTGAAAACTCCTTGGTGATTTCGAGTATTGTCTCCCTGCAATGGTGATCCAAAGGGACTGCTATGTTTTGGAGCTTGAAACCCCTAACGCCGGATTTGTATGCAGTGAAAATTTGCAGGAAGACTTTTCTGTTTCGGTATATTTTGGTGGTATACTGTGTTCCCCAATCAGCCAACTCAGCTCCAAGCCAATCAAAAAATCTTGGAGAGTTGAGGTGAAGATCGTAGTCTACTTCTTTCATGGCAATGCAGAGGTTTGCACTGCTATGGATGACATTGCTGAGATGCTCCACTCACACGGAGCAGCTCTGTTTCTCCGCGGAATTGGTGAACAAAAACTAAACGAGGTACGAACAGAGCCACAATCTTGGTCAGTTTCGTTCTAAACTTGTAAACTATCCAATCTTGAGAGTACAATCAGTCCAAACAGTCCTAACATGTGTTTCTGGGTGTTTTCCGTAAGATTCTTGTCAGTAGGCACTGAGGCACTAGTAATTTGTCTCAACCGATCGAATGTCACTAAATGTCACCAAATGTTGTGAAAAGTGCACCTAAAGTGAACCAAAAACAGCACTTGGTGACTTTCACCGCAGGCTCTCCATCGACTATCGTGGTTATGCTTGGGGCACTGGGCAGCCAAGCCTGAAGAAACTCTGCAGTGATGCGGATCAATGCTTCCGGGCCAGCCAAAAGCTGTTGGCAGATGCTGAAATTTCGAAGGTCCAACGGTCCAACTGTGATGAATGCAGTTCCATGCTGTTCCTGTTTGCTGACCTTGCACCTCTTCAATAAACTTGGTCAGGGTAGCAATGTAGCAGTGTGTTCTGTTTGAAGCACCAAAAAGAAGCTGCAAAAAATGAAAGCATAGTGAGTTTTTGCCTGTGTGCATCATTTATAGTATGGTTTGATGCTGCTTATTTATGATTATTGCTATTTATTGCCCTATTTAGCATCTGGTTCGTCTGAATACAGGACACTGTGCCCCAAAATTGGACAACTGATCATCTTTTTACCTATGATTCAAAAGCCATTTTGGGGTATACCGTTATACTATGTTATACCCCATTTTCAATCATACCCGTCAATTCTCCCCAATTTCTGAAATCAAGAAATCCCTTTTGTTGGACAGTTCAAGCATGTTAGATCCCCCAAGTGTCGATTGGTCGATATGCATTTGGCGGGCCGTGGCGATCGCCAGGCCAAGCGTGTGATGTTTGGCCGGTCTATTGGGGCCACCTGTGCGGTGCATTTAGCGAAGTCGCACACGGTGCATGGTTTGATCGTGGATAGCGGCTTGATGTCCATCAAGCAGTTGCCCACCGTGCAGATGCCACCTGGCCACACCGGAGAAAATCAAAGGCTGGTTGTCAATCCACAACAGATTTTGAACATCCAGAACAATTTTTAAGAATCAGTACGAATGATAAGAATCCAATAGTTGGAGATTGGGAAACTCGAAAAAATCGGCAGCACTTGAGCGGCCGGTAGATGTTCACCGTCATTGAGAGACCATGCTGCGGGTGCACAGTGGCATTCATTTGCACCCCCTCAAGATAGAATTGGAAAGATGTGTAAAGATGTATAATTTGATTCCAAGAGATCGACAATGATCAACAGAGAGTTACAAGGAATCAATATCATACTAGCATTTTAAAAGCAATTTACTCCAATATACAATATCTTACAATAGCTTCTCAAAATATATGGGTTGACCAAAAATCGGATTATGCTAAAATCCACCGGTTGATCTTCATGTTCCAAGTTGACCATTTATGCGTGGTCTTCCATTGAGACACAAAGCCATATACCACATTATAGATCATTACAGTTACTGGTTGGTTATGTGAATTCCATTCTATATCCCGAATTATATCCATGTTATGTCCACATCCTCATTATGGTTGGTCGTGAAAAGGCCATCATGGCCATCATACAACATGACCAATAATTGTTTAAGGAATGACCAAGTATATAATACAATGACCATTATATTATATTTTTAGCAGCCATTTAATGGATCATAATTATATATGAAGCATTAAGACATTAAGACTGGTACCTTTATGTTTGCCATATGATACCATTATATTACCATGATATCAGCAACATAAATGCTGTTTTTTTTTAATCTTCTGAGGCTTGGGCCCATGGTCTTCCAGCAGCAACCGGAGCTGTTCCAGACGCTGCCGGAGCCCTTCGACACCCTGGGGAAACTTCCTGCCATCAGCTGCCCGGTACTAGTGATGCATGGCGACAAGGAGATGGATCCAGATGGCACATGGCACTTTTGGTTGAAGATGGCACGTTTGTCCAGAAGTAAACTGCGTAAACTGCGGTAAGAGGTTTGTCCAAAATGAAGTGCTCTTTGTGGCGACTAACATGACTGAGTAGGTAGCAGGACGTCCTGTGCGACTGTGCGACACTTGTTTTCTTCTTGCAAGTCCCACAAAAATATTTTGGGTACTCGTACTTCTGAAAATCTTAAGGTGTCAGAGCAATGACAGGACGAGATTGTTCCGTACAGCCAAGCTGTTCAATGTCATCAGAGCTTAAAGACCTCCCAGAAGAAGTTGCAGTGCTGGGCAGGCTCTTCGTTCGAAGCCAATTTTCTGGTGGCCCTAAGAATTGTGCTTGAAGTGGTTAATGATGGTTAATGCATTATGATGATTTCTTTTTTTTTTGCGTAGTCCATGGTGGTAATTTATTGCAGCGACTCAGCTGGCAGCGGCAGGTGCTTCTCACAATGATGTGTGGATGCTGTATGCCGAGCCATGGAGACGAGAAGTGAAAGCCTTGCTGGACCAGGTGCCATGGAGATTCGCTTCAGCAACTTTTTGAAGGGTGTTGGAATAGATTTGCAATTCCCACAAGATAGATATTATATATTATTATATGATATTATCTATTTGCAATAAGAATTATTTGGTGACTAGATAAGACCAGAATACCAATAGATTCAATAGATTTCTGGTGGTCTGTGCAATTGATATTGCTCTTTGCATTTTCTTCATATGATTTTACCATATTTTTCCCTTCATTGACTTCATCTCACATCACAATCCAAGTCGTCCCCAGCAACCCAGTGGACGTTCGCAGAGGCCCTGTGCTTTGAGAATCTCTACCCATGGGGCGTCTTAGTGGAAGCCCATTCCTTGTCCGTTGCTGAGATGAATGGCCTACAGGCCTGGAGTGGGGAGTGGGGGACCAGTGGGGGATGGGTCAAAATCCGACCAAAAGCCGGACACCAGAATGGAAATTCATTGAATATGTTTTGTGGATGAATACGAAATCTCCATTTCCAATTATGCCCAGGTTATTTTGGTGTAAAAACAACAAGGTGCCAGGGTTTTGACCCAAAATACCGATGTCGCTCTTTCATGTGAGCTACAGCCAAAATTTACCGGAATGGAAAGTAGTATTCGAGACATCTTGTTTTTTTTGGAAATTGAGCTGGGGCTTGGAAAACGATAATACACTCTTCAAAAAACGATAACATTTGCTATATTCGCAAAACCTGAAAAACGATAATATCTCGTCAAAAATTGATGACTTGGATCTATAAATATACTAAATATTGACCGTGGCCAATATTGACCCTGGCCCATGTATGTAAATGCCCGCAAAAATGGACAAACATTACGATAACTATCAGATGCTCAATTTCTGACCGTTGCTGGCTTAAGCATGCTTAAGCTACTTTCTCAAGATGCAGCTGGTGACTACCAGGGTTGTGTAGAGAGGGCAAGCGATTTTAATTTTTCACTTTCAGCGAAGCAGAGAATCGCAAGAATATATTGGCACAGACCTGTTGTTGGGTGCCCCTTGCTAGTAGATCAGATAACAATTATAATAGAGAATGATGGATATGACACGCTGCAAGAAGCCTTCTTATTCTCTTCATCCTAAGTTGGTGTTCAAGTGATGCCAATGGTGTAAGTTATTATGATGTCTATTTGTTCAAAGTCACATCTACTGCGGCCCCTGAGTGCTTTTGCAGGGTCGGGTTCTTGGTCCACAAGAAGAACGCTTTCGTGTGGATTTCGGGGAGCCCACCGGCGTGAAGGCACCTTGGATCTCTTGACGATTGGGGGACCTTTGATCCTTTCAACAAAGTGGATCGATTTGGAAGCGGGAAAACCCAATGTGTTTAGGAGTCTACCCCAAGGTTTTCTTTTTAATATTTTAATTACTTTAGCCGTCCCCAAGTTCTCAAGCTTCAGACCCATTTCATCCGTCTCTGCCGGCAGGCTTTGAAGCCCGGCAACTTGAAGATTATCGATTTGGAAGCTGAGAAAGGAGCGATGGTGGCTGCCTAGTCCAGAAAGATAACCCAAAATTTGGCTGCTAAGACTGGGTATACAGATGTATACAGTAGCAGGTGAACATGGTAGTATGTATTGTTGATTCGTGGTATTCGTATGTATTCGTCTAGTATCATGGAAATGTCCTGTAATGTTGCTGTATCTTCAAATGACCAGAAGGGGACGACAAAAGGATTTGGCATGGCTTGGTGAAGCAATTCAGGTTGTGGAGACAAATTGCTTAGAAGATTCGATGACATGGCGAGCGGGAGTGAACAGTTTTGAGAAATAGCCTTGCCATATGCGTTGATATGAGTAATTAATTAACCGACACAATTAGCGGAAGACTAAAGTAATCAAAGTAGTAGGGAAAACCTTCACAACTAAAGTAATTAAAGACTTGGGATGTTCAAATTTGTGTGAAAACCTTCACAACCGATGTAGGAGGCCACCCACTTACCGATACCCTATTTTTACACAGCATGGAAATACAAACCTTCACAATCGATAGGGGACCACACACTTTGGCCATTTCCATAGCGAGTAGTAAGCAATTTTGTCCGCCTCTCATATGAATATACACTTATGCACGGCATTATATAACATATTATAACATCAATTTGTGCTGGACAAATGGCGGTCAATCAGTGTAGAACAAGCCCCATGCCAGTTTGTACATTGCCACCTGTCAAACTCAAATTCTCAAATGAACTGCAAACATAGGCTAACAGGCTTGGAGTGGTTGAATCAAGTCCCATATTGTGAAGGTTCCATATGAATCCATGTGATAAGTTCCTCCCCAAATCTCCATGACGGATGACCCTTTGTGACCCTGTCCTCCCATCCTCCCATGGTCAGGTGTGGAGGATTTTCCCGTGGGTGCCACCGTGGAAGCTTTTGGCTTGTCCAAAGCAGAGCTCAATGGCCTCCGCGGCAAGGCACTGTGAAGCTGGGAGGTCAGACTTGCCAATGGATCTAGATCTTTAATGATCTTTATCTCTAAACCATGGATGGCTACTTTAGTACTTTTCTCTAGCTACTAAATGGATCTAAATGGCTATACGGTGTATATATATATAATATATATACACATACACATACACATTTAGTATAGACTACCTAGATAATATGTAACATACATATAAATCATATAATGTATGATATACATACGGTAACGACCTTTAAATATGTGGAGGGCGGGCCAGACCGCGAGGCCCCGGAGGTAGTATGAAATACCAGTTCGTATATTTAAATGTAGTTACCGTATGTTGAAATGAATTGGATTCCGTATGTTTAAATGGCCGGGCGGGACAAGGAAAACTTTCCCGGAGGTAGTCTAAAATACCTGTTCGTATATTTAAAAGTCCGTATATTTAAATGTAGTTACCGTATAACATATATAATATATACAGTACAAATCATAACATACACTATATATTTATAGCTATTATAACATTTGCATAATGTAATATGATGTGATATAATATAGTGTAATACATCATATACAATGCACTGTGATATAATATGTTATGATATAGTACAATATACATAACCCAATATAATATAGCATGTTCAAATGCAATACAATACAATATAATATTACGTGCTATATATATATATGTATAATACATGACACTATTCTATAACATGAGATGCTATTACATACAACGTATGCGTGCTAAGCCAACAGAACATGCAGGGTATCTAAGTTTGGCCATGATCTATGATAATCTATATTGGTAGATCGTTGATGGAGCCCGGGCACTCTGGTTTTACGGTGTTACAGCATATCCTATATAGTCCCTGTACTGGGGTAGCAACCATGAAGCATCATTTGATCAAAGTAAAATATTTGATACATGTTCGAACTTGAGATTTTTTGCACCTGAATTTGAAGCACGGGTTATATGATACTGCATAATACTGCATAAACTTTGACGTAATTGCTGATGCCCTTTCAAAATTTCTTGCACTTTGACCTAGTGCACATGAAATATGTTGAAATAGGAACAGGTTGAACCAGCTGAGAATCTTCGTTTGGGTGCGATATGTACAGTCCCTGAATCTCTTCGGTTCCCGATCTTCGCAGGTTCGCGGCGCCAAGAATGACAGGGTAGAAGTGGAGTTCGATGATGGGCCAAAGGCTCTCAAGCCTTGCAATTTGAAGCTCTTGGATTGACCCCATGACCCAATATTACATATATTATATATATTAAATATATCATTCACAGATAAATAATATATAGTAATATATTATTACATGTCATGTACATATTGTAAATTTGATCCCGTTGAAGTTGAAACAGTATGACGGGTCCAAACCAATGCAGGTTTGATCATTCTAATTCTTGGCTTGGGTTTGGTTGACAACATGGTGGCACCAATCGCAAGGGCTGTGGCTAGCGGCGATTTTTTATCAGACCGTAGTTCATGTGACTCACCCTCCACCACTGTCAAAAAAGGTTTGGAACCGCTGCACCAAATTCGGTTTGCACGGAAGGGAACTCCAACTGAACTTGAATTGACGAAGGAACTGAATGACATGCTTCAGCCTGCAAGACTCAAAATGCATGGCTTTTGTGGTGCCCAGAAACCGTAGACTTTGAACGACTTTGAAGATTCTTGACACGTGCCGTTCTGCGGTAAACTCCCACAGAGAAGCCGGGCTGAGGTCAATACAGCAAGGATCCGGATCTTCTGGTGGCCCAGAGCTGTGAGGTGCAAAATCTGTTTCAATTGGGGATGCTCATAGGATTGCACATGTTACAATTTGGTGTAATTTCCGCAGTTGAGTATAGGGGCATGAATTGATTGCAAGTAGGTGTTTAGAAATCTTATTGGGAGTTTTGCTTCTTGGCTGGTTCGTGCTTGGTTTCTGTTGGGATCTGATCAATCTCCCTACACAATTTGAGATCTGGAGGTTTCCTAAAATAGGGGCAACCCCCAATCATCCATGTTAATAGGATTTTCATGGATTTTCCATTATAAACCATCCATTTTGGGGTACCCCCATTCTAGGAAGCCCCCATCTTCTTTTGAATCATGAGAAGAATGAGCCACCTGCATCACCTTGCCAATAGCTGACCCTTTGGAGGTGGCTTTGGCCACCATCGAGTACTGGAAATCATGGGAGGAGACGGCAGTACCGCTGTAGTTTTGGGATGTTTTGGGTTGGAGTCTAAAATCTTCCTTGACCATGACCCTTTGGCAAAGAAATGCAAAGAATAAATGCGAGTGTCCGAACCGGACGTTCGAGTTTTGGAATCCAAGGTTGATCCTACACTAGGTTTCTTAATCCGTTAACAATCAATTTCAATCAATTTCCATCAATATCATCAATTTCCATTCACAATTCAACCTATCCCTTCCGAACTCAATCCCAGCTCTAGCAGGGGATCGTCGGATCCAGCGATGCCCCTATCCCTATTCCCCTGTACTTAAGAAGAATACTAGGAATATAGAAATGTGATATAATCTTAAATTATCTTAAATGCATATTTTGACAACTGTTTTTTCCCGGAAATATAGATTATTTTCCCCGACCATACCATTGGAGTCTACTTTATTGTTTCACAATAAAACTTGGCACAGTCCCCGACCATATGTTGGCATTTATGAAATACATCTTTATCACCTGTGACTTTGAATGCGGTAAAGAACCTGAAAATCACCAGGCAGAGTAACGAAGATCAACAACCAACGTGCATTGTATGCGTCCACGGGGTTTTCTGACATCCCCCTGCCTGGTTGAGGAGTTGGAAGCACGAATTGCTGGTGCTGACAGTCAGGAGAGGCTTTCTTTTTTGGTTTCTGGGCATACCTTATGTGTAATGATACCCACTGTCTGAGTACAGTGTGGAGAAGTCAACGGGGGTCTCATGTCATTCCAGCAGTCGCAGGACACCTGAAGTAGATGACTTGGGCTCGGCTACGCACGTGTGCAGCAGTGAAATGGCCGCCTATTGTGCACAACGAGTTGCTGGTTGTGCTGGGTGGAAAATGGAGTTTCTGCAGCACCAGTCCAGGGGTTGATGGGATTGATCTTGATGACAGCACGAGGTACAAGATGGTCCTTTAAGATGGTAGAATGTAAGTGCTTCCTTGCCACGATTTCTTTCCTGCGATGTCACTAGGGTGATACTGCGGCAGCCACATGAGCCATCCAACTGGAGGCCTACTTGCCAGACCTCTCTGTTTTTTTCAATCGCTTCAACATCAGCGCAGAGTTCTATGCCACACAGTGGTACTGGACCCAAAGTTGGGCCGGGTGGAGCAGGGTCCAATTTGTGATGGCGACGGCGACATCTCCCATCCCCATTTTTGGAGTCCAAGCCAGTTCAGCTCTTTGGATCACTTGGGCCAAGACTTGCGGCAATTCAATCTCGGAATTCCTATGAATTCCTACAACAGCTAGTATAAGACTGCTATTCACTGAAGTTCTGAGAGGGTGTGTTTTGCATCCAAGCTATGAATAATCAAGATTTGAGTGAGCTCGTGTTTCAAAAAGATACCGATAGGGAGCAAAAGGTTGAGGTGTATTGAGATGCAAAAGGGAGCGCCGGGAAGGTTTCAATAACTTTGTCATGAGATGTCATGGGTTTACCTCCAGATACTTCCAGATTCTCCTAGGTTCTTGACGCTCTTCGCCTACTCATTGCCATTCCCGCACCTATTGAGGGTGCGCCATGCAAGTTCCGCTGACATTCACTGGTCATGGCATGGCTGCGCAGGTCTGGGACAACTTTCTTTGTCGCGGGATAAAGTCATGGACACCCAGCCACAGCAGCGTGGGGCCGGGTTTTTTCCGCGACTCATGAAAATGCTGATGGGAATTAGTATTGAACTAGAGTATGCATTAATATGTATTTGCCTTGATTGTTTATCATGTGTGTATCTCTCTATCTATAAACATACATATATTATATTATATATTTGTCGGAGTCCATTCTCAAATGATTGAAAAAGTAACTGATGCTTTAAGTTTGGCATCTGTGGGTTTGCGATATTTTCGGGCAGCATGAACCATGAGCTGTGGCATGATCCTTTAACGAAGCTTTTATCTTGCAACCACATCCGGAATCAACCTTCGCCAAGATCGGCAAGATCAAATGCAACACTGCGTTTTGCATAAAAAAATATTCTCACTTTTTGTGTATTGAAAGGCTACTAGGATACAATGAGTTTTTCACAGCTGCAAAACAGTTGATTTCCACGGATACATACATCCCTGTAGACCACATTGTCCGCCACCAAGCTCCTACTTGTATAGTCTTGTACAGTCTTAGAGTTAGGACCCATCAGGGTTCAGTTACAATGTTTTGCTCCACCGTGCCATGTCGCTGGTTCTGCTTTGGAGTACTTGTTATTCCACAAGTCATGCCATTCCTGGACATGAAACTAGCACTACCAGCCAGACGTTGCAGGAGCCGGTAGTCTGAGCTGGACTGGTGTGAGTAGGTCATTGAAGACATGGGTTGTCCAAAATTGGAGGGTATACATGGGTATAGCAGAAAATGGCAATGTCCATGTGGAAAATGATGAGCTGCCGTGGGATTTTTGGGATTTCAATCAAACCCAAATCAATCGAGGCCTGACAGTCCTTTGCTACCACCGTGTCACGCTAGATGCCTGAAGATTTGCACCATCCAGATCATCCAGACCCCATCTTGTCGCAGGACGTTTCAGCGTGCGCATGCTGAATTACTACACAAAGGCAACAGCATTCTGTCCGGGAAGAACAAGTGGTTGGGTGGAGTTCTTGGATTGGACAATGACATTTACTGCATACCCTGCAACAAAGCCTCTGAAACCTGGCTGAACATGTCAGCTTTTAAGCAGCTTTATGTTTGTAGCGACGATATCATGGGTTTCAATTGTAATATGTTAATGAAGTACTGTATATATATATTATAAATTATAATGTTATATATTATAATTGTATACATAAAGATACATAAAGGGTATATATCATATATCATATATTATAATATATTATATATATGTTATATTATGATATATTATGTATTCCATATTATATACTATATTACTATATGTTGTAGATTATACATTTTTTAAAATAATATCTTAAAACATATATATGTCTAATACTTTATATGTTATATTATATATGTTCATACTATATATATATATTATACGTATATATATATATAGTGGTCATCTAGTTTCATTCAACTTGTCCATTGCGTCAAGGTGCTCCAAATATCCACAGAGACAGGCCACATATCAACCTTCGGAAGCACAGCAGAAGGACGATTCAAGTGGTCTCGTGGCTTGCTTGCCCGGAATCTTTGGCATTTAGTCCCTTCCAAAATCAAACAGCCTCCAGAAACCATGGTGCAGTAGGGGATTTACACTTATTTGGGACCATAGAATGTGGGTGTTTGATATTAGGGGAAGGGATTAGTAGCAATGTTTGAAGTGTTAAATACCTTGGAGTAGCTGTCCTACATTCAGCTGTGGATATCTGTGGATATGGTTGAAAAAGTTACATTTCGTTGCACAAGCCTTGGGGCTTGCGGTCTGGTCATGGCTGAGGAATGGGAATATTTATGGAATTCCAGCAGCAGCTGAATCTGTGTTGAAGATCGTGCCTAGCACAAAGCAGGTTAGTGCCATCGGTTGCGTACCTTCTGGCAAGTGGAAATGGCACGGTGCCGCTATTGCTCGCGATGGATCTATCTATTGCATACCAGCAAACGTTGCTCTCTCTTTCATTCATACATGTTCCTCTTTTTCCCTTTTTGTTGATTGTAAATTGCTGTTTTGGTTGGACAGCCAGGGTTTTTAAAGAGGTCTGTGAGTAGGGACAAGATTGGACAAGATTGGACATGATTGAACAAGATTGGACAAGTTTCCCAAGGAGTGGACAGCCAGTCAATATTTAAAGCATTCCAGAACCAGTCGTTCTTGCAGCCGGTGATGTTTTTCAGTCCGAGTTGAAATAGGAGGTTGCCCTTGTCCTTTGCTTTGACACCTACAGATAACCCGTGGTAATTTAACATAGCTATGGACAATCACAATCCCTAAGTATCTTGAAAAGGTAAATTATAATAAATCATTTATACATGGGCCATTTTCTATAGCTTTGCAGCATTATGCAGCTATGTCAAATAACCAGAGGGTATCCACAACCGAATTCAAGATCCAACTCCTTTTCACCATCTGCGTTGCTGAGGCTGATCGAGTTTTGCGAATTGATCCAGAGACGGATCGAGTTGAGACAATTGGCGATCCTCTACCTGGACGATGGAAGTGGTATGGGGGCATCCTTGCAGAGGATGATTGTACCTCTTAAGAAGCAGTTTCAACATGTTATTACATGTTTCAACTGCCATGAGAAACTGGGTAATACATAAATGGTAATAAATGTTAGGATATGTTAGGATAATTTAGATGTTAGTCACGTTGTCAGGATGAGCAGCTCTTCTGTTGCACTATCTGCTAAGTTTATGTCATATTATACCAGTACGATACGACGAGATGTGACACATCTCATCAACTCGCCATGGAATCGCTTTGAGTGATGTTCATTTTGTCAATGCTCAAAGAACACATTCCAGCCAGTTCTGCAAAACAGCCTGATTTGACTGATTTTAGTGCACTCAACTACTTCTTAGGTATCTATGGCGTCCCATACAGTGCTGGATCAGTTCTGAAAATTGAGCCAGCGACAGGCAGGTGTTTTGGAGTCATTGGAGAGTTGCAGGATGGAATTTGGTGGAAACGGGATAGAACCAGTGAAAAATCTTTAGCGTCCCCTGACAGGTAAAGTCTCGACTATTGGAGACCTCAAAGAAGGGGATTGGAAATGGCATGGTGGTTCCTTGGGTTTGGATGGTGCAATTTATGGCATCCCAGCACACGCAGATTCGGTCTTGAAGATTCAACCTGAGACTGGAGAAGTGAAGACCATAGGACCGCAATACGGGAACAGCATGGAACAAACTGAACAAACTGCAGATTTCTCACAGCGTCCCACTGGACCTCCGTGGAAAAGATGGAAAAGGAAGTCCAGGTTTGCAGACTCTTTAACACCACAAGATTAGTATCTTGAAGGCAGAGCACACGCATGTGTAAACCCATATATAACAAGGACAACAGAAAAAGGCTCCCTCGCTATATCTATCCGATCTATCCATACTATTTTTTTGTCTATCCATCCATCCATCCATCCATCCATCCATCCATCCATCCATCTTTCTAATCCAACCCAATCAAGTATCTCTATCTATCTTTTCCTTAAACTCGTTGCGGATCTGACCGCTGGTAGATTTTGACACAGGAGGGCCTTTTCCTGGAAGATACAAATGGCTCGGTGCGGTCTTGGGCAGTGACGGATGTCTCTACGGTATTCCGTACAATTCGCAGAAGATTTTGAAGTCACCTGGAGGCAACGTTGACATGACCCCAATGAACAAGTTCGAAGGATTTTGTAATCCCAATTATTCAGGGATGTAGACTCTGAGTATGTGTGTATATACTTATATATATATAGTTTGATCTGGCTTCAGCAGAGCCTGTTGAAACCAGTTTGGTAGTGATCAATTGCTATTATACTGTATATTTATTTTGGCTTGACACCATTTTGGTCGACCAGCAGCATGCTTTATCAAGGATCACACCAAACAGCGAAGATGTGGAGCTGATAGATGTTCCGCTGAAAGGCCGAAATATGTGGCAAGGCGCAGTTGTTGCAATGCGTTTGCACTGACTGGTACTCGTAATTTCAGTGTTTGGCGCCATGAGTTTTTACTGCGCTTATCTCCTGACTGGTGTTCCAGGTGGAGTGCAAGGACCAGATGGAACTGTTTACTTCATACCACGCACCTCGCATTTTGTGGGAAGAAGTGAGCATGCTGTGTATGCTTTGCAAAACCTTTACTTGCTGGACATACTTGGATGATCTTGGATGTCGATTTCCCTGTGGGAAATCTTGGTGTTTTTACTGGTACCACAGTCGGTACCACACTATATGAAAGCTGATTCAAATGATGTTTTCTGATGTTTCATGACGTTTCATGGATTTTGTCCTCCAACATCATCTAAGGTTGGGCCGAGCACGTTTTGCGAGTCTCTGCAGATGGAGCCACTGTCGAAGCAGTCAGTGGTGAAGCCTTGGTAGGTCTCTTGACAGTGAGGTGTAAGGCTTCTCAGAGTTGAGAAAGATACCCTCTGGTAAACTAGCATAGCTGTTGAAAATCACCATTTTTAGTGGGTAAATCAACTATAAATGATATAAATGGCCATTTTCAATAGCTATGTTAAATTACCAGAGGGTAACACTGACCGGCGCTGACCACAGATTCTTTGCTGAGAATGATTGGTTCCCACTTGGATGAGGCTGGAACAAATTTCAAGGGGCTGTGCTTGCGCGAAATGGATGCATCTATGGTGTCCCGTTGCTTAGCTGTTTTTGAATTGTGCTTGCCAAAGATTGATATGTCTCTTTGGATATCTTGTAATACAAGGGATTAGAAGGGTTTATTTGGAAGATACTAGAAGGGCATTCAAACAGCTCCAGAGCGATCACTTCAAATTCTCAAGCGGCTGAGGCAGGATTTGGACGCTGTTCTGAAGATCGAGCCTGACCGACTGGACCACTCAGCCAGCTGATACCAGGTATAGATGGTGAGCTTTGCTTCAGAACACATAACTATGATAGGTCCGCACACATCCTCACACTGAAATACCTGAAATACATTGTGGGCATTGTGGACTCGGAGTCTCTCAGCTTTGGCCCGAGCTCATCCCGAGCTATTGGACTTCATGGACTTCAAAGCCAACGGAGCAATGACAACGGCCTGACATTCAAAGCTGGCAACTATCACATTAAAGTGCCCAATGTTCCCAAGGGCCGTTCTGTAGTTGTGAAGAGGGCAAGAGTAGAGCCTTTAGGCCTTTAGCTTCCACCTGCCGAAAGAGTACGTGACGGTCAGAGGTCGGCGAAGATTACACGAGATTACAAGATAAAGATATTACAAGGCTTTGGAACGCATGTTCTATTCAGATCAAATCTGGAAGCGGAGGGGTATTTGGCCTGCATTTTGGTTATGGACCTGATCTGGAAGATTCTGGAAGCTTGGTGATCGTTGATTTGCAGTTGGCATCACCGAGGGTGCTTCCAACACTGCGCCAAGGGGATTCGCGTAGGAGAAAAGGTGAGCAGCTGAGCACTTAATGGATCAAGATTTTGCAGGATGTTCTGGGTGTATCCGAGATGTACAGATGGTTGCAGGGAGATGGTACGGAGCGATGAACTTTGAGTCTGAATTGATACATCAATGCAGCTTCAACCCATCTACCAATTATCTGAAGAAAAACAGTTGTTAATCATCCTTTATCCACAGTGTTTTGTCCTATTGTTCAGATAGTCTTCCATCTCACATGTAGAGTCCTCAACCGTGATGACAGTATGTGCAAATTTACGTTCTTTTTTGTGTGACAAGGGAAGAGTCAATATCACAAAACAGACACTGGTGGAAATTGTTGGAGATGTTTCCCCCACGGCGGCGACATGGATCGTCACCCACGTCCCGCAGAACGCTGAGGTTTATTCATCGTGTTGGCCTGGCATTGCTCAAAGAGGCTCACAAACATCGAGAGCATTACCACCATTGCCCATGATGAGCCACGCTGAACTGGAAACGTCATGCATTTTGTGCTGACCCACTGAACTCCTAAACACCCGATTCTTGTGTTGCTGTGAAGACTGTAGTACGAATGAGTCAACAAGATACTTCTATAGCCTGACAATGCCTGACAGATCAATGCCTGCATGTGTGACTATCACTTTGGATAGGTCATGGATTTCATAGTATTGATAGGAGTTGCGTTCATGTGTTGGTAGGCAAAGTCGGATCTACTTGGCCAGAACTTTGATGGAGCAATTGAAAGGTCCAGCAGCATGGCTGAGATGGCAGCACTGTCAGGACAAAGTGATGTCAAGATTTTATACACTAGTAGTCTCTAAAAGTATCCAGGATGTTTCAAGTTTTAACCCCACTCGAGAGGCCAATTGCAGACAAACAAACTAGTTTGGTCTGATTTGCATGATTTTGCATGTAACCATCATGTAACCATGGGAATATTATTCAAGAAACATGGAGAAACATGTTGCGAAATTGTCGATGTCGCTGCTTTGCCAGGTTGCGCTTCTTGTGTCAACGGTCCCAGCTCTCTCCTGAGGCGCTGGTAGACTGGTCATTTATGGTCATTCCTGCATGGCCGCTGGTGGTTTGAATGTTGGTTTTTGACATGTGACTCACTGGTAACATCTGGGTTTTGATTGTTGATATTGTTACTTCTGTGTTAGTCTGTGTGATTAGAGGTCATGTTTTAAGACCAGTCCAGACTTGGGGGTGGCAAACATGAGCAAACATTATATATATCATTATCGCTAGGGTATACTAGGGTCCAGTGTGGTCCAAGCCATTTCAAGCCTCTAGTCGGAGGCCCTTGTGGCTTTGGCCATGGAGTTTAAGGCAGGACGTCTCCGCACTTGGACAGGTATGGCATGTGTGTTTGCCATTTGGCCATATTTGACATTGAGTCATTGAGTAGCTGCTTAGCTGAAGCATGCAGAACACTTAAAGCTGTTTTGTGAATGGCCAAAACCATTCATCCTACCAAGATTTGGACTTAGCATGTCGGAGTCTTGCAGCAAGCGAACTTAGATAACGGGCATCGTTCTTGGCAGCCACGTTGCGCTTTAAGATCTGAGCAGCTCATGATGAGCACTTGATACATATATTATGTAATTATTCACATCAAATATAAATAGTAACAGTGATAACAATAATAATAATAATAATAATGATAATTAGATATAATTAGTAATAATGATAGTAATGATAATAAAGACATAGTGATAATAAGCAAGAATGATAACAATAATGATAATAAATAGATCACTATATAAGTAAATCAATATATATATATAATAAATAAGTGAATAAACAATAATACCTAATAATAACATTAATAATTATTTTCATGATAGCAAAAATTGGTTTCGCTCAATGTCAGGTGACCAATCGCTTCCTGAGCGACCTGGAGCAAGCAATTACCAGTCCCAGTGGTGGTTCTTCCCGGCTGCCCTGCTGCTTCTTGGAGCGCGACTTGGACCGTGCGGATGCCCAGACTGCCCAGACATATCCAGACAGTGCCATGGTGCCATGGTAACAGGGAGATGGGCGTTTCAATGGCTGACTAAAAGAGAGGCAAGTCGAAATTCGAATGGATAGAGAAAAAATGGTTTTGATATTATGTTTATACTATTGATTATGTTTATTATTGTTTAAAAATTGGTTTTGATCATGTTACAGCATGCTGAATCTAAGAGATCCACGGTTTCGATTGTTCAATGTGCTTTGCAGCTCTGTCGTGTGGCTGTAGTTTGGCATCACGCACGGATTTGTCTATAGTCAAGTACGTACCTTGTCTATGCTCATACAGATTAACATAGATTCACATGATACATCAATCATCAATGTACTTCTACCAGGCACACAGTTCTATAGAAGTAGCATACGGTCAGTACCGATTGGAGAAAGGAAGATCACTCCACACGTCGGCCGAACAAGTGTTGACAAGGTGGGCGGACGCAGTGCCGTTTTCTGATGAACGAAAGAGGAGCTGCCCATAGCTGTTCAGAGAAGCACTGCCAGCGTCAGATTTTGATTTGATGAAATTGTCACTGCTTGGGCCTTTGCAATGTTGGCTGAATTTCACTGTGCTGTTGTTGGCAAGACATCCTGAGTTGAGATTAGTTTGACTGGTTAGTCTCTACCACTAGCAGACACAAGGCAATTTGCCGGTACATTTACAATGATTGACATCATCTACAGATTCATCCTTATCTATAGTATTAGTATTCCATACTTGAACTATTTTCATCAGATGCGATCTTCCCATCTGCCAACCATTCCGGACCTGTTGATTTGGATGATTGACTCAATCTCTGAAAATCAACTAATGTGGGTACCCATTTTTCAGATATGTCAGTAATTTCATCAACAATGGTACCCATTTTTCTCCCATTGTTCAGCCATTTTGTAAGGTCCAGAAGGCCCCTCTGTGGAAGCTGATGGTGACACCTTCTGGGAGGCGTCGTTGCCGGCGCCGCGAGTCCCTCAAGACCCGGCAGCGATACCAAGCGAAGCGACCCAGCCGCCCAAGGAGAAGAAGGCAGAGAAGCTGCAGGGTCGGGTCATTTATTGGTCTTTTCATGTCATTTCATGTAAAAAGAATTAAAAAGATGGAGGTTTCAGCAAGAAAAAATGGGGACAATTTCGCGTTTACCATTGGCTACATACCCAACAAAATTAGGATTTTACCGGCAAAAAATAGAGAATATGAGAATTATTAGATCGAGCCAACAAACATGGTCTTAAACCTGCCAACTTCTGATCACTTGTTCTGTTGGTCTTGAAGCGGTAGAAGAACTTATGAAAACCTGCTGGTCTCCATAACTTCAACGATACCAGCGAGTATTCAACAGAAGGGATGCAGTGGGGATGATTGACTGCGTTCCTTTGATTGACTGCGTTCCTTTGGTGGAACAGGTCTCGCTGTGTCTTTTGAGTTGCAATTTGTGCTTCTGCCACAGGCAAAATCACAGCTCAAGCACGGCACTCGGTTGATCTGCTCAATACCGTTTCATTTTTCATAGGGCCAAGGTAATTAATTTGGAAAGTTGAACTGACAAGACAAACAAATTCGGACAAAACCATGCAAATCCAACAAGTTATTACATTGTTTGATGCAGGGGTTATAAGGACATACGTTATGTGGAAGCGAAAACCACGATACGTGAGGGCAGCGCAGCATATTTTGACCCCTGAAAGCTGGCTGAAGCTTGGGTGTTCTTTACTTTAGGAAACCAGGTTGAGTCAAATGGTTGGGAATGCGAGTCATGATGATCTTTCGATTGATCAAGCATAGCTGTGCGAACCTTGGTAGCCTGTGAATCAGATGTGAATGGATCACCTTCGTATGCTGTGCAAGCAAGGTCCTTCGCCAAGAAGTCTCAGCAGGTCCTGAGCAAAGTAAAAGCGCCAGCTAGCGTCCTAGTGCCTCCATGGAACATCACTTGCACGGGGAAGGAAGTGAACCTGCGATCACTGCATACTCGAGCACACAATGCGAGCTGGGTCAATGTGGCAGAGTTCCTGGATCCTATATGATTCACAGAGAGACTTTGAGAATCTTTGAGACGAGGTCAACATTGGTCAACTAGTCCTTGCTAATATTGCTACTCTCAAGATCGGCTCATATCAACGATCAAAATGAGGAGCTCTGAAGCAGATGGTGATGATGGTGTGCCTGAAAATTGGGAACCCCTAAATATTTGACGGTTTATGATCAATTTCCCCATCGCAGACGTCCTGGAACTGCACCAAGCCAACTGAACGCAGCTCCGCTGTGGATGGAAGCAGAGTGGACATACCCAACTAATGATGAGATTATTGAGATTAAATCTTTGCACTCGTTTTTGTTCCAAACACCAGAAAGCACCTGTACTGTACATTCCTTTTGAATATTGACAAATACCATTCGAATAATTTGGAGAACAATGAGAACCGATATCCAGATGTTGCAGATGTCTGGTCCCAAGGCCGTGCTTAGTCGCAGCTCAGGCTCTCCAGGGCTGGGCTGGAAATTGGAAACTGGAGATATCAAGCGAGCAAAATCCAACGAGAGCATGAGCCCTTTGGGGATTTTCTCCATAGTCTTGAGACGGTAGAGCTGGCTGGAGGCAAACATTCCAAAGGTCAGGCTAGGAACTCAGTTTTAACGGATTTGACTTCATCTATTCAGAAATTAGGAACGCTACCATAATTTGCAACACATGAGCTGCACATGCAACCTGAGATAATTCCTCATGAACACAGTTCAGACACATTTTGGGCACGGAGAGACATCTTTGGAGATGTGAATTACAGTTGTTCATATTTACATGTGTCAACCGCTCAAACCAAGGCTCCCACGGACTCAATTCTACACCTATCAGACTCAGAGCGAGTGAAGGATCGGATCCGCTGGAGAGTTGATTCTCATTGATCAGTTATCGAACAAACCACAAGCTGCATCCTTTCCGATTTTGCTGGACTCTTTTGGCACAGCTACCTGGACATACCTGGACTCTGGGGATTGAATGAATACCCCACCGCTCGTCAGCAGCTAAGCTGCTATGGCTTGACTTGACCCACTTGACCCACTTGACCCACTTGACCCACTTGACCCACTTGACCCACTTGACATCCCTAGGAGAATTCCCATCCCTCAAGATCTTCATCGGTCCCTTCGAGGGGGTATCAGAGATGCGGCCTCTTGGCTGTGCTCCCAACGTTTGAACCTTTTTGCAACGGGGGCATGGTGTTTCTATGTCTTTCTGCTGATCGAAGGTTTCCCACTGATGTATCAGATTATATGACATTAAAATACATTATATTATACCTGGTAAACCTCCAGATTGCTTTTTTCTGCTCTGTTTTAAGAAAACGTGGTTTTTTGCCATTTTGAACGCAAAAAGTGCTCTGGAACGGTTTTTTCCAATCCGAACGCTTTTTTACGCTCTAGAGGTGTTT
>Ga0126342_10005802_pt1 | contig 21701 bp, 20 predicted proteins | sample Cyp1metagenome_FD_92528 | JGI IMG/M metagenome (GOLD analysis project Ga0126342, IMG submission 92528) | Coral microbial communities from Lord Howe Island, Old Settlement Bay, Australia - Cyphastrea 1 metagenome | ecosystem: Host-associated > Invertebrates > Cnidaria > Coral ... | reverse complement strand
TGCTACTACTGCTACTACTGCTACTACTGCTACTACTGCTACTACTGCTACTACTGCTACTACTGCTACTACTGCTACTACTGCTACTACTGCTACTACTGCTACTACTGCTGCTACTACTGCTACTACTGCTACTACTGCTACTACTGCTTCTACTATTACTACTACTACTACTACTACTACGACGACTACTAGTACTTTTACTTTTACTTTGCTTCTAGTGCTATAGGGTTGCAACCTCCAAAGGAGCCACCTCTGAATTGGGAATTATCATGGGAATCTCCATTAACCAACATGTCATCGATGATCCAATAGGTTTTGACACTGCAGAAATGGGAGAACCTCACGTCACCAAGGTTGTTCACCGATCAATGATTGATTTTTTAATGTTTTTTCACAGCTCAAAATCCAAGAAGAGATTCGTGTCAAGAACAGTGTTTTTATCCACACAAGAACAGTGTTTTTATCCACACGTATATTGTCTATACGCCAGGGTTCAGCACCTCCAATTCGCAGAATGCTCCTCCAATCTGCCCAGCCCTGCGTCTGAGGCAGTTCCTTTCTTCCTGTCGGGGGAAGTTGGACCTCACGGCTTCGGCGGGGTGTGGACCGACGACCCCAAAAAAGTCATGCAACGCAGTTCCATTGAAGAAAGTGGATATTAGATATTAGTAAACATTGGGCATATTTGGGCATAATGTTTATTTCCCAATGGGGCTTAAAATACCATGGTGACTATTCATTTAAGTAACCTCTGGCCTGCACCCTCAAGGGTTTGATCTTCACCTTTTTCTTACGGTTAAGATCCCAACCATTGCTGGTTAAATTCACAGACTATCCATGTCTATCCCATTTATCCCATGTCATGGTTAGTCGATATTTATTGGGGGTTTGCTGAAGATGACTTGTTGCTTTCACAATGGGAAGTGCACCATTTGGATCCATTCAACGAATCTATACGGAGCCTTATTTGTTTGAACCATCTTCAGCCTTAAGCATCCTTAAAGCATCCTTAAGCAGATCCAAGTTATCCCAGCCGAGGCCCAGGGCGACTTGGAACTCATCAACCGCATGGCGCGGAAGGGCATAGCTTCATGGGAGATCGGACTGGAATTAAGTTTGGGTAATGATCAGGACTTATAGCCATAGTAACAAATCATAAGAAGTCAGTTGTTCAACATGTGTATATGTACAAGAAACATATGCATGAACATTTGTACATTATGGAATAACATTGTATACAGGAATTATGATTTTGAACCCTTTCGTTGGGTGATGGCACCTAGGCAGACTGGCGAAGTTCCAAACTTTGGGCTGTCAAATTTCGTGGTAAGTTCCAAACTTCCAAATTGTCTCAATATGTTTGACTATTTGGTTGATCTAACATCCCTGGTAATTGGGGAGCCAAGCATATTCCCTGGTAATTGGGGAGCCAAGAAGCAAAAAAAAGAGTTTCCCAACCACATGATAGTTGATATGAGGTTGTCTCAAAATGGGTCACAGCAGCACACCCAACTCCATAATAGCATACTGGCCGTGTTCAGAGGGAACACGGGGCTTTGGATGAAATGGGGGTCCAAATTTGGAGGCAACCCAAGATGACCCACATAAGAAACTGGTTGGTTGATAAATAGAGGGGCAATATCTCAATTTCCAAGACTCTACATGAGAGTAAGTGGGTCTCCTGTTTTAGAGGTTTCAAACATATGACTTATTTGGTGATGGAAGTTGGTCAGGGAAGTTGGCAAGAATTCTATATTTCAAAATATGTCAGAGTCTAATGACGTGGATTGTACTCAGGGGTACCACCATTTTAGGAAATCAACAGGTGAATTTGCAACCAGTTTACCCCGGTTACCCTTTGGCAGTTGAACAGTTTGCTATTGAAAATGACCATTTACTGTAGTTTGATGATTTGGCTATTAACAAACATCCAGTTCGCTTTGCCGCTATGTTAGTTTACCAGAGAGTTTTGTTATAACATATGATATGATATTATATTATATATATATAATTATATAATTACTGTATATATATATAAAACATTAAGTTAATTATTGAATTATCCATAGTTGTATATAATTATTTGCCTGTATATGCCCATCGTCTCCCCATGTTTCTTGCCTCAATCCCCCTCACTCCACCACCTTAACCGCAGGCAGCGGGGGGCCAAGTGCGATCCATGCTGCTACTGGCGGACCCCTTTGGTCCGGTGGAAAAGATCATGTCAGGGGCACAGGGTGGAGCTGGTGGGGTACTGTAGTAGGGAATTGGCCCTAGGGTAAACATACAGGTGTGGACAATCCATGGGCAAACGGATTGACCCGTGAAGTTTGGCGACAATATGCTTAACTTGAAACCGCTGGTGGTTGGATACGGGTAATCCCTCAGCGACGACTACATGGTCCACGGTTTCTCAATGTTTCTCACAACCGGGACCTTTCTTGGATGCAGCATGATGCAGCCGGTGATTTACGACCCAATATAACTCACAAATGCAACCCATGCATATAAAAAACATATATAACCCATTTATATATATATATATATACTGGTAGATATATATATATATATATATATATTTATTTATTTATTTATAACCCATATTTAACTGGATTCTAATATGTTTCTTGCCCCCGTAGCATTCCTGGGATGTAGCCGCGTTATTCCCCATCTGCTCAGGGCCAGCTTGGATGAGAGCTTCCCCAAGGCGTTTTTCGGTGTGTCGAGGTGTGTTGAAGAATCTAGGAATCTGTTGGTGATGTGATTTATGTTTTTGTTCCTAGTGGATTGGTTATTCCCACTGATTGGGGAACCTCCTGGTACTAACTGGTACTATGTGTTCTCTTCTTTCCTAGCAAATCCGAGAGTATGAAGCATGAAGTCCCTAGAATTGGTGAAAGCATCAGGTGAAAACTTGTTTTTTTTTCGAGGCATGGGGTATTCCAGTGGTGGTCCCGCGAGACAATAGCAGACGTCATGAAACCATTGTTGGGTCCTTTAGAGGTCCAGAATTACCCTCTGGTAAATTAACATAGCTATGGAAACTCATCATTTTTAATAGGTAAATCAACTATAAATGGGCCATTTTCAATAGCTATGTTACTTTACTGGAGAGTAAAAACTACACGTTGGTCCCGCAGAATTCATGAACAGTTTCCATTGAATTGTCAGGCAGACAAAGTGTTGGCCCTCCAGCCTCTAACTATCTCCAACTGTTTGGAGGCACCTTCTGGTAATTTGAGATAGCTAGGGAAAACATGACCATCTTTTAGAGGTAGATCATCTGTTTATAAATGGGCCATCTATTAAATGCTACAATTTAAGGATCTATTAGACCCACCATGAATGTAGATCATTTTTGTGACCAGGAAAAAATTGAAGTTTATGAGCCACCATAGCCACCATTGTCTCAAAGTTTGGTGGGTTTTGTGGTCATGATATCCGTTCCAATGAAATAGTTTCCATCAAGCCCGCCGTGCACTGAATGGATTTCTATGTCTTATACCCTCCGGTTATTTAACCAAGCTTTGGAAAGTCACCACTTAAATTTTGAATGGGTGAATCATCTATAATGGGCCATTTACCATGGCTATTTATAACCAGACGGTAAATCCCATTAGCTAAGCCCCATGACATTAAATTATTATAAATCATATGAAATCCCATCAAATCATAGCTATGTTGAATAGCCGGAGGGTAGGCTGCCTCTTTCGAGCCAGATCTTGGTTGAACACCAGGTATCAAAAGCCGGAGGCATCACAGCAGCCTTGCGTGTCGCTTGGCTCTGTGTGCAACCCGTGGGGGGTTTTCAATCCATGGAGGATCCCCAATAGCTGGATATTCCATGGATCCAAAGATAAAATGGATGATGAACAGGGGTACAGCGGAACCAGTAGACAAGAACCCATTAAGAATTGTTCAGCCTACCCTGGGGTTCTTAAGTGCTGTAGGTGGAATATTATATGGGAATTATGAACGAGGGCACCCTCAAGTTCTTAAACGGGTTAGTTCTTACGGGGTTCATACCGTGGGGGTTTTGCCAATTCATTTTGGCGTGGTATTAGGTTGCAAAGGAGGCGGGGGGAAGAAAAAAACAATTAGGTCCTGAAAGTTTTTTTTTTGATTTGGGCGTCCAACAAGGCAGCACAGGCAAGACAAGCCAAGACAAGCCAACACAAGCCAAGGGCAGCCTCCAAGGTCAGATGACCTTCAGTGAGTCCGGCTGGCGTCTCGCCGAAACTGTCGACGTCACCTTTGGTGACCACACAAGAGGTCGAATTTCCCTCGGGCCGCACCATATTTGTCATCGTTTCCGTGGTACATAATCTTTCTTTTGGGAAATAGCTGCTGATGGTCAATTTTTGGTATATTGATACCCGTTAAAGGGGAATAAGAACCAGTGGCTAGAATTCTAGGGTACCCTAGGGTTCTTATTTCAATTAGCTGACAGAAAGGGTTGAATCCAGCAATCCAGCCCCTGAAGTTCTTATTGCAGTAGGTTCTTGAACAGTGGTTTCACTGTGCATCCATTTTAGGAAACCTCCAACTGAATACTACAGAATACTATAGCTTCTGTAGTTTAAAAGTATCAAAAACCACACTCATCGGAGTTATCTTCGCCAACTCGGGTATCGTTTGGAGGCACCACATTGTAGGTTTTATAGAGAGTCTTTTGTAGGCTTTACAGAGATTTCCAAAATTGGCAGATTTAGGTCCAAGATATATTGCTTCTGAAATTACGAAAAAGGATGTTCTAGATCATGGTGCGGAAGGGGGCGACTACCCCATTCCGAGACCACCCCACATGATGATTTCTACAGGAGTTTCCATAAAGAATTCCAGCGACAGATGGTGATTTTCCAGCCATGTTTGATTGCCAGACAATGTTACCCAGCGTTACCCAGCTACTTGAATCATCCCAGCATTTAGCCATCACTTGGCTGAGGTGGGAAGTGGCGGGCAGACCGGCTTCATGGCTTCCATGTCCATTTGCTCCAGAGGCTGCCGGGGCTGGGGAGATGGGAGTTGCCCAAACGTTCTCCTGGCACGTTTTGCCGAAGGTGAGTTTCCAAGAAAGAAAACGGAGAGACCGAACCGATCATTGGTTTCCCCTACTGACCTACTGCACTACCAAAAATGTGGTGGAGTTGGGGATCTCCACCATTTTCTGCTGGGCGTTTTCCCAGGCAACGACCAAGCTCGTTTGCTGAGTCAGGGCATTTGCGGGCCCGCTATCTCAGGGGTGGATGGGAGCAGGTCCGGTGGTGAATTGATTGTATAAAACAGCATTGCGCAAATTTGCACATGTATTCTATGTGCTGTCTTTTTTGTTGCTTAATCTCCCATTTTGCTGTTGCAAGTTTAAGTTAGTCAGGGTTTACAAGTTGGGAACTAAGATGCAAGCATACAATATCTTGAACTAACAGTTCTGATTGTTGAGCCAGGCGAGAACATGGGAGACCGTAGTATGCTGTTGTGACGTGGATGTGATCAAACCTATGTTTCCACGAGAAGCTTAACATGGAACTTGACCATAAGACCATATGTAGACAATGATATGTGCTTACAATGCAACATGTAACCAGTTATACCCTATGGGCTATAAACATTACTTATCAACTTCCAATATATATATATAATATATATATATATATAGATATATATAGATATATATATATATATAGATATATATATATATATATATATATATAGATATAGATATATATATATATATATGTATATATATGTATGTTTGCGTGCCATTTTGACCAGTGTATATAATTATATATACATAACTTTAAAGTGATATTTTTTTAAAATATAAACCGCTTGACGCTGCGCAACGCAGCGCAGCTGTGAGGCTCATGATGACCGAGATGGATGTCCGCAGACCTGGTGACGTCACGAAATGGTCATCCCTTCACCCAAGGTGATATGTTTGGGGATTTTCAGCAGCAAAAACTGGGATTTCACCAGCAAAACTTGGGATTTCCATCAGCAAACTTCAGGACTCAACAAAGTAAAGTGATGTTAAGTGGATGTGATTGATATTGATTTCCGGTTGTTTGTTTATGGTGACCTACCGTTGTGAGGGGTTGGGCGTTGCGGGTGTCAAACGATGATTCACAGATATTTCTGGATTTAGCCATGAAATGGTCGAAGGAAGTTTAGAAGTCAAACTTCTAACAATATGGACAGATGAAATGCATCAGAGAAGAGAAGAGAAGAGAAGAGAAGAAGAGAGAAGATCAAAGAAGAGAAAGTCTCCGAAGAAAGAAGATCCAGGTGCGCGAAAAGGTAGGAAAGTCGCGAAACACTGTGTTTCTCAAATGATTTGTGGCTCCGGAGGGTCGAAAAGTGGGCTCGCTAAAGCGGCGGGTGCGGAGCCAGCTGGCCAGATGAGAGATGAAAAGTTGCACACCGTTGTGGCGCGAAGCGCATTTCCAAGTCAAAATGCACAAATACACCGTTCGTGGAACACTTTTGGAAGTTGAGATGTCGAAAAAGTGCACACCGTTGTGGCGCGAAGCGCATTTCGAAGTCAAAATGTACAAAGCACACCCCACTTTCGGAAGTTGAGATGTCGAAAAAGTGCAGGCCATTGTGGCGCGAAGCGCGTTTCCAAGTCAAAATGTGCAAAACACACCATGTTCGGACCACTTTTGGAAGTTCAGATGTCGAAAAAGTGCACACCGTTGTGGCGCGAAGCACATTTCGAAGTCAAAAGTGGAAAAAAACTGAGGGTACGGGGCACTTTTGGAGGTTGAGATGTCGTTTTGCGTGGCAGGCACAAGGGATTCTGCACCTTGCCAAAAGTGAGCAAAACTGAGGGTTTTGTAGTATTTACAACTACTGCCACCACTACACTCCACTTCACTTCACTACGCTACACTATACTCAATTACACTACACTGCAATTACAACTACAACTACACTAAACTACACGACACCAATTACATTGCACTACGCTAATTACATTACACTACACTACATTATACACTACACTACACTAGCTAAAACTACAGCTACGACTGCACTACACTCCACTCCACTCCACTTCGCCACACTACACTACACTCAATTACACTACACTACACTACACTACACTACACTACACTACACTACACTACACTACACTTGCAACTACAACTACAACTACATTACGCTACACTACACTAATTACATTGCACTACACCAATTACATTGCACTACATTACATTACACTATACTACACTAGCTACAACTACAACTACAACTATCGCTACAACTGCAACTTCAGCTACAACTACACTACATTACACTACACCACACCACTTACAGTACACTACACTCCACTACACTACATTCCGCTAGACTACACTACACTCAATTACATTCAATTACGCGACATTACACTTTACTACACTAACTACAACTACAACTACAACTACAACTACAACTACAACTGCGCTAGAAAACACTACACTACACTAATTGCATTACACTACAGTATGCTACACTACACTACACCACACTACACCACACCACACTACACTACAGCTACAACTACACTACACATCCAGCAGTTGTGGCTGAGGTGACCGACCAGGTGACCACTGCAACCATTGCAACCACTCCAAAAAACACAGCTCAAACCATCTTCGGTCCATCAGTGGATTCGCTCTGCCATCTGGGATTCACAGCAACCAACCTCTCCTACAGGTTTCCTATTTTCGAAACTTCCGCCACCGCCTTGTGCGTTACTGCTTGTATCAAATGGAGAAATGGATGTTAACAATAGTTATGGTGGTTAGTGCGGCAAAATTAAAACCAGAAACCATGTCTAATTCTACAAGAAAGGTGGGCTTATCTCTTTACTCGGCGACTTGCGACTGGGAAAACCTTGGATGATTTTAGTATTTCAATTAAATACATACAAAAAATATATATAGATATAAGTGAGAAACAACAATATATTAACCTTTGAGCTGCAGCATGATTACCTGTGTTTTGCTTGGCCAAGATTGGCCATAACCAAGCCGCGACCAAGCCATGAATGCCCCGAGGTTCACACGGTGGTTTGCCAAGGCTGCTTGGGCGTTGGACCTGCTGTGGGGCTACCGAGGATGGCAGGGCGCCGGAAAAACAAGTGTTGTTCATGGAGAAGGTGATGAAAAAAAAACCATGGGGATTTGTGCGAAACAACCCCCTCATCATCATGTCCTCGAAATAAAAAGGAGGTACCTGGATATTGATTAAAATGTGTTTTTATTTGGAAATGTCTGGCTACTGCCGAAAAACATACGAAACAAAACAAAAACATTTTATAGAAGGCCAATTGTAAGCCATTTGTGATGGATCCACACTAAAGAGATAGATGTAGTCATAGTGGATAGATAATTAGAATTATGTATATTATATTTTTAGAGAGAGAGATAGGCAGACGGATAGATGGAGATGGTTTCAGATTGGTTTCAGATTGTTTCAGACACCTCTTGGGAGCCCTTCCCAAAAGGGCAACTTGCTGCAGCTTCAAGGGATCTCTAGCAGAAAAACCGCTGTGTGACGGACATTGTGGAGTCCAGTGCAGCAGTAGCCCTTTAAAGGAGCAGTTGCCGAAGGAATTACAGAACAGAGATGGGGTATAGAGAGTGGTGGCACAGAGCTTGTAGAATAAAAGGTGACAAACAGATCAAACAGATGCCCGAGGAAGAGGTGTCATGACAGATATAATCCAAACGATCAAATTTCAGAAGGCAGAGGCCACCACAGCAAAGAAATGTCAGAGAGAGCCGGCGCGCGAAATCCACCGGAACCTGCAATAGGCTTTAAAGCAGCGCAAACCAGATTTAAGCCATCTCTTCATAAACCCTAAACCAACCCTAAAATCTTACATAAGCACTAAACCAACCCGAAACCAACCCTAAAGAAATCCCCAATAAATATCAAGAACCCAACAACCCAAGTCACCAGCGTAATGTAAAAGGGGATTGCGAAATTGAAAATAGTTATGAGCAAACGTATTCAAAACCACGTAATTCTGCTTGTAGTTTTTCAACTTACAACACTTACCGTGTGAACGTATTTTCTTTGATCATTACTTAAACTAATTTGTTGCTCTAGGCAGGATACATTTGGTGATGCCGTTGCCGGGAAAATAATACGCCTTAATAAGCATGAGTGGGATGCAATGCTCCCACACCTTCTTCAATTTGCCCTCCTTGCTTGCTGCAAATCTCAATTTTGGTTCCTTGACATCGACAAATTCGGTGCTTGCAACCTTCAGTTCCTTTTGGGTAAATTCACGTTTTTGTTGACACCATATCCCCCAATGTGTGCATCCAAGTAAGTGGTTCATAAACATAACTATATTATATGTAGATATGCAAAACTAAATGTTTTTGTATATGTATATATACATATAGAGAGAGAGAGGAGATGTAACTATGTGAATGTATAGGATACCCTGGTGATTTATACCCCACATGCTCCATGTATGGCTCCCAGGTCCGAGTCACAGGCGTCTCCGGGCCAGTGGTCACTGGCATTGGCGGCAGGCCGTGGAAGCATCGGTTGTTTCAAACGGCTGGATCCAAAGGATTTATCATACAGATCCTGGTTTTGTATGGGTTTGATATGGCTCTCGGAAAAACCATGGGCAACTCCTGAGGTTTTTCATATCTACTTTGGGTTTGATAAAAAAAAACTTGTGTCATGGTGTGAACACGAGGGTTCCCTTCACATGGTTGTGAAACCCATGTTCAGAGTCATCCCCATCAAACAAGTTCATTCCCTCAGTTTTTTTTGTGGGGGGTGGGGGCGGAAAATGATGGTAATTTGTTTTTCTTTTAATTCACCATTACATGGTTTGTGGCAACCCTATTATATCCTATTATCATTTATTATCCAAAATCTATTTTTGGTACTAGAACCAAGACCAATATTAAACCACGATGTCTGAGAAGCATGGGGCATCACTTGCGCGGAATGGATTAGAATTAGATCATCCCCAACCAACCGCAGAAGAGGTAGTATCATCCTTTTCATGTTTTGCTATACATGGAAAATTACCATAATCAGCAAAATATATTTTGTTGTGGACTACCAAAGATTCGCCATGAGATGTGGATAAGTTTGCCTCAAATGGTGAGGTCATCCCAGCTGCAGACTGGTTTCATTGGCAGCCGCCCTGATTTGTTTCGTTGCCCAACGGGCACTTTGCGCAAGCACATGGCACTGTGCCCTACGGGCCCCTAAATTCTTTGCACTTCAAGATATGCATCGAAAAAGAGAGGGCGTGGTAATGCTAGGCCGTCAAGTGCGATGCAAGCGATACCAAGGCCATCTAGTGTCCCTGCGAGCGACATATCGGCAAGACCTTCAATTCTTGACGATGCACGGCCACAACCGAACCAGAGGTTGCAAGCTCCAAAACCATAGGCTGCGCCAAGTCCTTGGCTAAAATCAAGAAGGTAAGGCCGGCCATTCAAATGAAGTACCAACATCTTGGACTAAAGCCTGACTGTTTTCATACCGATTTAGCATTTAAGTTATCCACGCTGTACTGTAATATCAAATTTACAATATTAGTTTATATTATGAGATTAACTGCCTTTATTGGCATATTAATCCATATTATACCTCAATTTATTGTATCTAGTGGCTACTCATCTATTCGCTGTTGTACCCCCTACTTGTAAAATATTGCTGCAATTAGATAATTTGTTGCTTTTTTCTGTGGATGATAAGCCTTCAACGAAATGCGATGTCTTTGTATATACCCCAACTAATTACGACCACCCCGAATTGCTAATTTGGGCAATAGGCACTGACATAAACCAACCGATTGATGAGTAACATTCAAATATGTTGCTGTTATCTTTATACCCACAATCCAATCCCAGTGTCTTTAGCTATATCCACCAGAAAGCCAAGACGAAAGGGGCCTCAAAGTTATAAGTTTGTTTATTACCTTATCTAACTGTATTGATATTTAATAAACACATACATATACATTTTTTATAGCCCCCAGCCGACGTAGTTATACAGCAGCTCGCCATAGCTCGCCTATTTTGTGCCCTTTCCTGTAGACACATTTGAATCTCCCATCTCTCTTCAAATTATCATTTTATGATTGCGATTTCCCGCTGGATTCCTAGTATTTTTTTGTAGCTGTTCAATCTTTGCATCAACATTAGTGACTGTACAACCATCTAATACTAGCTATACGGTATAATACAATTATTTAACCACAATCCAATCATCTACACATGTATAAGTTTATATATGCATATAAACATATGTAATTATATATACACATCACAAATACCAGTTATCCAATCCACATTAGCCCGGATGGGTTGTAGTGACTCACTGTCTTCCGTCACTGGAATAATGGTTAGTAAGGTCAACCGTCGATACTTAGCCTTATTTCGGTTATATTCAGGCTAGTGAGTTTTTAATAATGCGGTAAGCCATGGTAAACCCAATAATCCATCCCCAAAATCACCATAAATTAGTAAGATTCCAGCCATCCCGAATGGTGGTGGCAGTTGCAGCATGAACATCGATGCACTCTCAGGGAGATGTGGCAAACCCTCTACTATCCACGAAGGCCTTGACCCTTCCATGCCATCGATGTGGCTCTCCTGTCTCTTCGTGACTACTACTAACTACTAACTACTTCCTACTACCTACTACCTACTACCTACCACCTACCACCTACTGCCTACCACCTACTCCCTACTCCCTACTGCCTACTGCTTACTGCCTTTTACTCACTACCCCTGCTAGTCCTGCCAATCCTAGCAATCCTGCTGCTACTCCTGCCACTCCTACTACTCCGCTCCTTCTATTCCTAGTCTTACTCCTACTGTTACTCCTATTCCTTTCCTCCTTCTCCTCCTACCCCTCCGGCTACTAGTATGATTACTGCTCCTCCTACTACTACTACTACTACTAGTACTACTACTACTACTACTACTACCACTACTACTACTACTACTACTACTACTCCTACTCCTACTCCTACTCCTACTCCTACTACTACTGCTGCTGCTGCTACTACGACGACTACTACTACTGCTGCTACTACTACTACTGCTGCTACTACTACTGCTACTGCTGCTACTACTACTACTCCTACTCCTACTCCTCCTCCTCCTCCTACTACTACTACTCCTCCTCCTCCTGCTCCTGCTCCTACTCCTGCTCCTACTCCTGCTCCTGCTCCTGCTACTCCCCCCTATTTTACTTTACTACAGCCTACATTACCTATGCTACCTTTACTACCTTTGCTACCTATACTACCTTTACCACCTATACTACCTATTATATCTATATTTTTACTGTGTTTACTACTTGTAGTACTACCTACGACCTACCTACCACCTCCCACCTAGTCCCGCTGTACCCATCTAAATCCATATTATCCCTGCCACTTAAACGCCCCCACCTTCGTGAAGGCCTTCCAAAGAAGCTCTGGGCCTGATTTATGGCGCTGTCAACGAGGTGCGAGGGCCTCAAGATGGGAAGGGCCCCCCGAAACAATGGGTAAATGGTGTTTTAATGAATGGGCAAAAATAATACTTGACCAACATAAACATGGATGTAATATGATGTAATGTATATATGTAAATTGAAAGTATGGTATAATCTTTAATCTATTGTGAGTTTTCTGGTGTATAAATAACTGGTATAAGTGCTGGAGGGGGCTCTAGGGGGTTATATCATATTTCAGTGATGGGGACACCTCTTTCCATTGTCATAACCCCAAGGCTCATAACCCCAAGGCTGCTGAATTTTGGGAAACAAACAGTCCTTGCAAACCACTGGATCTTGTGGGTTTTCCATGGTTTTCGCGAAGTGCGTCTCTTTTTTTGGGGAACTTCGAAGGAACTTCGCGCCAAGATGCAAACGAGTTTGTTGATTGGCCTCGGAGGCTGGAGATGAGCAGTGTGAAAGAGACCCGGGTGGATGGATGATTAGTTCGGGGACTATACTAACCAAAATACTGGGGATAATCATAATCCATGAGGCGAATCCCTATCAACCGACCAGTATTAAAGGACGACACACGGTTTCGAGCACTGTTCATGTGATTTAATTAGAGGGGAGGAAACTTTGCCCCTCCACTTTGACAAGGCGGGAACTTTTCAGGGAGGAACCTCTGGATGTGCCAATGATTTTTGATTTTTGAAATACCATGTCATTCCATGCATATCCATGCGTGCATTTATATATAGCACACGTTTAAACGTAACAACATGATTAAATTTTAAGGTGCTCCGGCTAATTTAATTTGGTCGTTATTTGCATGTCCCTTCAGGCTGCCCGTGACACAAAGAGTGGCATCTCGGCGAAGAAGGGACGCACACTTTCATGGCCAATCGGGCCGACACAGCCTTGTGGATTGAACCAAGAACAAAAACTGGTTGGTGGTTTGGAACCATGGAATTTTATGACTTTCCATATATTGGGAATAGTAACCCCAACTGACGAACTCATATTTTTCAGAGGGGTTGAAACCACCAACCAGGAAGGAGTTTGTGGAAGTGAAAGGATCTTTGATGATTTTGATGGAAGAGAACGAAACTCCAGGTGGACGCCAAGCCCTGAGTCCAGCGGCAACAGCAGAGCATTTAAGGGCTGTGTCCATGTGCAGGAAAGGGGCACGGAATCGCGGACTGCACGGCATAGCAGGAAAATCCAATATAGATATAATTACTTGATAGGATATGATAGCATGAGGGCGAATTACAGAAAGGGTTTTGGAACAACCAAAAGTGAAGCGTAGGAATGTGAAACAAAACTACGTCATTGGGATTCAAAGTATTGCAATCCACCAATAAATGTTAGCGCAGCGACCCTCAGACCATGACCCGAAAATGGTTCTAGTAGCAACAAAGTGGTATGACCAAAAAGATGGGGATGGGGCAAGCCTTCCACCAAGCCAAAAACTTTGGGAATAGTTTCGCACCGGCAACAAAAAATGGAACGCATGGGTTAGACGGATACCAAGTACACATCAAAGGAAGTCTCTGAGTTTGTGCAGTCTCAAAATATGGAGGCAAAGAGCATGACAACAATGCAGACTTAATTAGCTGATCCAAGTTGGGATTCAACCAAATAAGGATTAATTTTGATTTAACATTTAGTTGAAGACGAAACGGCATGGGGTCATGAACGACGTAAATGGGAAACTTCCCAAGACTGTGCATGTGTTAGCGTCAGATTGAACATCCCTTAAATCCTTTAAATGGGTATGGACAAGTAATGATAGTACTGATGATGATCCCGGTCCCCAATGCTTGGATGATTCCTGAAATCTGAAGCGGGTAGCAACGGGGTTTGGATCCACTACCAGCTCTTAAGGAATGAACTAATTAAGCCCGATACTAACCATGTACCAACTTGAACGGTCATCACCCCTAACATATTGAAACATGGTAAATCTATAGAATACACGGTATATGCATACACCTCACACGATATAGAGTATAATATACAATGGTTTCCGCTAATATGCAGATGATATACATACATAATTTAATTCGTAATTATATATATAATTATATATATATATATATTTAATGATAAATAGAGAGAATTTTTATACATCGAAATGTGTTTTCACGTAAACAGTTCTCAACATGTTTGTTTCCCCAAACAGCTCACGGATGCCCAGGGGAAGGCATGAACGAGAACCAGGCCTCAGCGGAATGGGGTGGAAATCTGGGTGATCCATGTAGAAATCAACAGTAGATGATGTGCCCTAGGGTTACTGTACTATCATTTTTTCATACTCATATAGATCATATAGATGACTCAGCATTTTTGATATATGGTACTTAGTCTCATTTTTAATACTCCATATAGATGAAAAATGATGATTTTCAATTTAGACTCATATATAGAAAATCACCATTAATAGGCGACTCATCATGAACCATCTATTTTCATGGGACATTTTCCATGGCTATGTTAAACAATCAATCAGAGGGTTTTTTTTGCCCTGGGATCTACGGGTTCACCACTGAAAATCTTCCTGCCATGGGTTGCGGATTGGAAGGCGGCTTGTCTCTCAAACTGGAGAATACTCAGGGTCCAGTTTTTGGGGAGATGGTAATGTGTCGTCTAACTTCGTTGCCGCACATTTGGGAAGTCACTTGCATCATTTGCATCACTTGCATCCGAAGTTTTTCTCTTTGCTGTGTACCTAAGATTATATATATACCCATGAAACATCCCAAACAAGAGACTTTCATAACTGAGGATTCAAATGTAAGAGCTCGACAAAAATCCCACCAGAAAGCGCACGATTAAGTTTGGTTCGGAGTGTGGGAAGGACATTGGACATGCCATTTGCTGAATTACAAGAGATGGGTGTCCAAGTTAAATCCCTTACAAACGTCATCATTGGATATCATTGGGTTGATTTTATCCCTCTACACTGGGTGTCCATGTGTACGGGTTGTGTTTTCCGCTCAGTATTGCTCTAGTCCCTATTTTGTTGATTAAGTATGATTAGGCGGCTCAATCCCAATGCCTTTGGGTTATATACCCTCCGGTAATCAAACATGGCAATGGAAAACCATGGAAAACCTTTCATTTACCGATGTTTTTCCGCTATTTTCCCATTCAAACCTCCATTCATAGAGGATTTCCAATGCAAATCCCTTGGGGTTTCAATCCGGGCCCAGTTTCAGACACCAAAAATTTTAGGTGGTGAGTAGAAACCACTCCTCCGCCCAGATCGATGACGGAGATTGGTTGATCCGAGGTATTCTGGAGGCGCTTTGGATCACCCAGATTTTTCTGTTTGGATCCGCCCGGATGTCTTGGGATCACCTGGTTGTTTCCTAACCGTTTCGGAGTCGAGTTTTTGTAAAGGGTTTTATAAAGACCGAAAAAAACCCTGGTTGGTCTCATGATGGCAACATGGGATCATGTAATGATATGGCACAAATATTCGCAGCTCCGTGCCAAGGTCTGATTTTTTGATGTATCTGATGATGTTCAATTCTGCAATGGAATTCTGGGTTTAGAAAATCCTGTTCCTAATTTTCCATGCATAGCAAATTCTATACAGATTTGGTTTTGCACCCATCCAAGCGGATGCTTATACCCCATCCGTAACAGGGGTTAATGATACTATGTACATTCTACGTACCCAAGATGTCTGGAATTGCCTTGATCATGGTTGCATGACGACCGCTGGTATGCTGGCCCTGTTGTTGGTTGGATTACAGTACCATCTTGAGTTAGTTGTATGAATATCAAAGCCATCACTGCAAAACACCCAGCACATTTCGTTACATGAAATTGTGTGACAATTGTATTATTGGACAGTGTGAGTTTTGGTCACAACATGTATGATGAAGTTTTAATATACTGAATCCCGTTGGATGTTCTCTACGATGTATCCCCAATATAAATAATATAAATAGGGTTGCTATTGAATATTGAAAGTAAATCAGTGCGACGGGGGGAATGTTCCCCCGTCTGCGTATTTGGACTACTGGGAGAATCCCAGATGAAAGCGATAAATCACTGAACCAAATGGGCAATGGCTCAAGTATAGCACTGTCTTAGCTCACCGGAAGGTCAATTGTGCCGCTTTTAGATCTTTTAGCCAGGTGTTTGATACTAATATCAATGGACATTTCAGTTAACATATATATTTGGGGGTATATCATGGTATATCCATTTACATAGCCCCAACACAGACCTTTTATATGCTAGGTCATGGCTAGGTCCTTCCAGTTTAGTTTTTTTTAAAATAAACCCTTTGGTAGTCAAACAATGGCAACTGAAAGTCCCCCCGAAATGGGGGTTTGAGGGTGAAAATCATCGAACTCCATGGGTGATGGTTCATTGCCACGTCTGATGACCGCATTTTCACAGTATCCACCATGAAAACTCCATGAAACCATCATTAAGTCCCATGAAACCACCAGTTTACCATATTTTACCCCAAAAAAACATCGGTTTTACCGTTGATCACCAACGTTGGATGGCGCGGCCCTGGGAACTGGCGGCCATGGGTCAGCTGGTCAGGTGACACCCAATGGCGGCTTCGTGCTGGGTGCCGGCATCAGCGAGGCATGTTTGGCAAGAAATGTAGGTACAGTATTTACTATGAAGATCTATGAAGAATTATTAAAAAATGCTGGTTTTGGATGAGTCTTGATGGGCTTGAATTAGTTTTAATGGGTTTTGATGGACCAAGGGCATCCAAAGAAGAAAGTGAAACAGGAGATCTTGGACAAGATCCCTGAACTGTCCAAGATTGAGCAGGGATTCGACCTGAGGATCTACAAGGGTTTGCTTCCGAGTATCACTCGGACAAAGTCTCTGCTAAGTATAGCCACAGGTGCAATCCTTCAAGCAGAACATGGACAACATAGAGTGGCAGTTGGCGGGGTCGAAATCAGAAGTGAATTTATCACTCAAATCCCTGGGTCAGAAGATGCTCACTCAAATGACCACAGTGGCCAACACGATGAAAGGAATCCAGTCAGAGATGAAGGTTCAACACACGGCTCTCATGGATACGCTCAACGGAGCATTGAAGGAGCTGACCTCTGTGTTGGCTGGGGTGCAGACTTGGCAATCAGTGAGTCCTGGGTGGGCACCGTTGACGTCACAGCTGGCGCATGCTTTACTGGTTATCCAGATTTTTGTAGAGGAGTCAATGGGTCTTCACGACAAACAAATCGAGAAACCTGGGAATAATTACAATTAGAATCCCACCTAGGCTCAGCAGGTGTGCAAAAGAACATTCGCAGAAGATCTACTTTGATCAGGATTCTCCCAGTTCGGCAATAGACGAAGCTTGTTTTTTGTTCAGAAGCAGCCCAAAAAGACACGCAGGTCGTAATGAATTCACACGGCCACATGGCGTGCAGCAACTGCTTCATGGGGATGATGGGAAGCCCCGCAGACATCGGTTTTTGATGGTTTTTGTAACCCCATAATTCAAGGATTGGTGCGAGTTGTAACAGTCCAACATGTTCCCCAGTAAAATTGTCTTTTTGCTTGGCCCCAGTCTCAATTGAATGATCTAATTTCACATTGTGCATAGGTTTAGGTAACCCAAAATTGATCATTGTTTCTCTATTAAATGACCGTTTTAGGATATCCCTCCATTCTTGCATAAACCAATAGATTCTTGGATAAACCAACACATAGCAGACATAGCATATACTCGTATCATATTGTTTCAATATTTTCCAATTGTGCTCCAGGACTCCAAGTCCACTCGTTTCAAAGCCGCAGGGGCAGGCCTTGCGATTTCATGTCCGAGACAAGGACTCCGCAGAAAGTCTCCGGGCAGCAATGGCTGGCTGGTGTTCTGGTGGGGTTTCAGTTGCAACAAATTGGGTTTCAGACAGAAAATGCTACCGGTTGACTCCATTGACAGACCACATGTTTGGATTTAACGATCCGAAAAAGGGTAAAGGAACTACAAAAAATGGGATTTTGCCATCAAAAACCTATAGAGCGGTGTTTTATACATACAACAGGTGTTTCTATACCCACATAAGTGTGGGTTTTACTATCCAAATGTGTAGATATTTTTTCTTGCAAGGATATGGATTTTACATGATTTAACATGATTGAACCATTTAACATTGGTATACAACCTACAAAACTGATAGTATTTCTGCATGTCCAAACTAGGATGGCATGGCATCACCAAAAATATTGGGTATGTGTCAAGGGCACGCCGGGCACGTGCATTCTCGGGAATCAGAACTGGCGACCGTAGTTTTGAAGCCCAGGAAGCAAGGACATAGTCAGCAGGCATGAATGTCAACCACCGCAAATGATGGTTCGTTGATGATTCCAAGGGGGCTTAGACTATCTTATACTACCCAACATGTTGGGGAAAATCATAGTCCGTTATACAACTGGGAGCCACTACCCTCTGGTAAACTAACATAGCTATGGAAAACCACCATTGTTTATAGATAATTCAACTATAAATGGCCATGTTCAATAGCTATGTTAAATTATACCAGAGGGTAACCAATGCAATCATTACGGGCTGCGGACTTGCCAATAGGTTGTGACACCGCTCAGGTGACTTGAACCTCATGCTGAATCGATACAGGCGAGTGCAGAGCTGGTTGCGGTTGCGGTTTAACTACCATCCCCTACCCAGTTCTGTCTTTTGTGCTGTATCATTCCTGTTTTTGGCGTAGATTGGAGGTCCAAGTGACATCATCTCGGTACATCAAGTGAATCTGATTCGAAGCTGATTCTAAGCTGCCCTTGCAGCATACCTGAAGCATTTGACGATTTGCATAGTGATTTAATAGTGTTTCAATGATTATTCACCAGTGGAATGCAAGCGCTAGCAACATTTGCACCTGTCATGATTTCATTGGAATTCATTCATTGCGGGAATTCATTCGACACTTCGTCCATTCGTAGGTCACCAAGATACCAAGGTCCTTAGGTCCTAGTCACACAGGTTGGAGCGAAGCTTCAGTGGGGGCAATGCCGGGCCACCCAACTTCCGGGTCGATAAACTGGTCGCTATTGCGGTTTGACTTTCAGCTGCTTGGTGGTTTGGAACATGGCTTTTATGACTTTCCATATATTGGGAATGTCATCATCCCAACTGACTTTCATATTTTTCAGAGGGTTAGGTATACCACCAGCCAGATATGGTTGCTTCATGTTGCTTTGTCAATGAATGTCAGTTGTTTTTGTTGATCCATTTTGAGAGAGTGAGAGGAGAATATAGATGCATATAGATGGATATAGATGGATATAGTCCCAGGCAAAAAAATGGTGAATGCTATGTCAATAGCCCATTTGTTTAGCTGTTTCGATGGAGGAATATACCACTGTGTGGCTGTCAAAAGCGGGATACCCAAGAAACGGCGGTTATTTGAAACTAATAAATGAATGTCAACCCCGGATGAACAAACCCCTAGTTTAGGTGGGCTGGTACCGTTTTTGGTAGCAGATGATCGCTTGTTGGGGGCTACGCCCCTAAGTGTTTATCAAATAATCCGTGGGTTGTCACTCTCAAGTTCATTCTGGTTGCATTTTCCCATCATCAGATGCAAACATGCCTTTCTGGAGTATATATATATATATATATATATATAGATATTAGTCTATAATATATATATATATATGTATATCCTAAATCCACTGGTGAATCATCATCTTCACTTTGTTTTGCCTCATATGTTTGGAATATACTTCTCAATATATTCTGAATTTTCGGGACATATTCCTGAAATTTTGGGGAATGCCGGAATGCGTCCCGTCCCCTTGCCCTTGCGAGTTCCCCAGAAACAACGTGCGCGTCCTGCCTCGTCCCTGCCGAGGAACCCATCGGCTCTTTGCTGTTCACCTGCAATGGACGTGGAGAGGTCAGTGTTTTGCGCTTGGGGAAGTGACCAGAAATGGATGGAATGGTCCCACGGTTTATGGCGATGAGGTGGCGAAAGTGAAGTTCTAGCATTGGAGTAAAAAGGTGTTCAAAGAAAATTTATGGAAAGCAACAGCAAATTGCGTGTCCGAACTATTTATTCAGCCTCAATAGTGGTCAATGGAGATCTACAGTGGGGCCCTCAAGATGGCTATAATTAGATGTATATGGAGGGATATGTCAACAATTGGATTCGGTTGTAAGCCAATTTACAACTCAGGAGCCCCGCATAGACTTGTGTTGTAAAGGGTTAGCTAGCCAAGAGCTTGCCAACTTTGCGGGTTCCAAATCATCAAGCTTTGCCATGGTTTCACCCATCAGAGCAACCAAGTTCACCAGGAAAACATGAGGATTTAACAACCAAAAAATTGGAAAATCATGGGGAAGACATGAAACACATACCATCCCCCAACTAAGATGACAACCCTGGCCGAGCAGGGTCGAGCTGTTGGGTGATAGTTTGTTCATATCATCTATCAGAGTGTTGGTCACACAAATTATAGATTTTAATCCCAGTATAGTCCATAATATATATATATATAATATATTCCCCATACATATGCTGTTGTTTTTGTTCAGCTCATATTTTTTGTCGGAAACTCGTTTATCCGCCAAGTGATCTAGTTAGGTTTATCATCATGTTCCCAACATCAAAAGTGTTTCGGTGTCCAAGCTAGTTATGATTACCAACTTACCTATGATAAATCACATAGGACTCCTGTTGTGTGTTGGTCAAGCCATGTTCAGTCCCTATTGATATCTATTGATCTGATCAGCACACACAATCTATTGTTGCTTAGTCATATCCCGCCGTACTATTATTGAATAGTCCATTAAAACAAATGGTGGTTTCCCAATAAGTCACCATTAAAGCATGCACCATTCAATCACCATATACCAGGCAGTTACTTCTGCCCTCTAATGGAAGCCACTTAGACCCAAAGTGCCAAACGGTCACTTACAAGATCAATCATGCATAAGTGACTTCGTTTCATGAATCCTTAAGTGACCTCTTTGCCTGGCTGATCTCATGATTTCTGCGTATCACTGCGTGTTACTTGCGTGTCACTGGGGTTTCGAGGTGGGATGAAACGAGGTCACTTAGGACCCTGAAAAGGTCACTTAAGCCTTGAAAAGGTCGCTTAAGGATTGGCTGTCTGCGTGTCACCTGCGTGTCACTTGCGTGTCACTGGTAGGCCACTGTTTGGTTCGTTTCCTTAAGTGACCTCTTTCTACGTTTTCCTTAACTGACCTCTTTCTAAAG
>Ga0126342_10005801_pt1 | contig 21702 bp, 21 predicted proteins | sample Cyp1metagenome_FD_92528 | JGI IMG/M metagenome (GOLD analysis project Ga0126342, IMG submission 92528) | Coral microbial communities from Lord Howe Island, Old Settlement Bay, Australia - Cyphastrea 1 metagenome | ecosystem: Host-associated > Invertebrates > Cnidaria > Coral ... | reverse complement strand
TTGCTGTTGTTGCTGTTGTTGCTGTTGTTGCTGTTGTTGCTGTTGTTGCTGTTGTTGCTGTTGTTGCTGTTGTTGCTGTTGTTGCTGTTGTTGCTGTTGTTGCTGTTGTTGTTGTTGTTGTTGTAAGGTTTAACCATCAGCAAAGTCATCAGATCCTCCGTGCTTCCAGCAAAGAAAACTCGGAAAGTTAGTGGATTCGCAAAAAGATACTGATGGTGAAAGTACAAATATCTATCTATATTAGTTGTGTAATATATCAAAGACAACATATCATGTATTGCCGCAAACCGAACTGTGCTAAGTCATTACATATATATATATATATAAATATCATTTTGCAATATAGTGTTTTTATCATTTATAAATATATATATATATATATGTATATATCATACCATTTATCAAGTTATATTAAATTATCTTATATATGATGTTTATGCCAGCCGGGGGAAAACCGCGCCAGTAGTCGTGCACCTTTTTGAAACTGGGTCGGGGGGGTGGGGTGTGTTAACGTTCATGTTAACTTGCGTCACATGCACATGCTACGTCACGTCTTGGGTTGGGGGGATGGGGTGTGCTAACGTTCATATTAACTTGCGTCACATGCACATGCTAGGTCACGTCTGGGTTTCCCCTTGCTGGCATCATAGTTGTAGGATGCGCACAGATGTTGATACAGATGTAGACAAGACCTTGTAACCTGTCGACACAAAGCTTCATGTTGTGATTTGCTTTTCATACAATCAGAGTGCTATGTTGCATGTGTCTTCTTCATTTAGCCTCAAGTGTTCCTGCAACCACTCCAAAAGCGTATTTTGTATAAAGAAACGACTTAGAAAAAAAATATTTTGATTCACAGGTGGGGTCGATGCGATGTGGCGGCTGTCAAAATCGGCCATACCATGTAGTCTTGCGACCAGAGTCAACAGCCATGTGAACCCAAAACTGATGCGAAGCATCAGGGTGTGGCAATGGCGTCGGACGAACCCCACATCAAAAAACCTTTTGGAGGTCACTGGTCGCTCTTTGAAGAAGCGCATGGCGATGTGAGAGGAGGAAAACATCGCGCGCGTTTTCAAGAGCAAATTGCCTGTAAATTACAGGACATCATCAAAAATGCACTTCAAATTCCCGGGGATTTTTAAGCCTTTTTTTTGGAATGAATCAATAGTTTCGCTATGGCGAAAACAACAGTGTTTTTCAAGACGCTCACAACCGCTGGCGCGGTTTTTCCCCGGACGGGATGTTTATGATATCATATTGTATTTATCAATTTATAACATATTATAGTATTATTGTATTATATTAAACTTTATATAATATAATAAAATATTATATTATATTATACTATATTATATGTCATTATATTACATAACATTGTATATCATACTGTATTATATAATGTTATATTGTGTTATAGTATATCGTATTATACTTTGTGTTCTTGTATTGTCTTATACAACATCATACCATATCATATCATAGTTTGTCATATCATATCACATTCTGTTACGTTATATTGTTATATGAAATCATACTACATTGTATTATGTCATATACTATTATGTCATATAATATCACGTCATTCTATATAATGTAATATCATGATAATTTGGATACTAGCAGTAGCCACAACATTATCTAGTGTTGTGTTGCAACATATTGTGCTAATCTCCATATGTATATATATTGCATGATTTAATAGTATAACAGTATATCATATTGTAACAACTACGTGTGTATACATCATATCTTATATTCATATACATACATATGTATCTTCTTAATTAGCACTGCATATCGTAAACATATACGTCATAATTTACCCAGATATATGGCATATCGTATCTTCTTAATTAGCACTGCATCGTGGATCCGGTCACGTCCTCCTCTACGTGCCATGGATACTTCCCGGCAGAATCGATGCGATTCACCTGGACAAATTGGGGCCCCCAAACGACTCCAAACAAACGATAGAAGCATAGGAAAATAGTGATTTAACCAGCAAAAAATATGCAAACATGGGTTTAATGGGATTTATGGCTGATTATGATAGCAAAGTTGGTGCAAATAGGTACTTATAACTATAGTGTTCATGGGGTTCATGAACCAACAAACATCACCGGGGGGCACAACATTGTGAGAGATAAAGTTACCAAGATAATTCCTCCATACTCCTCCCGTGTGGCCATCATTGACCGTAAGTATACCGCAAGTTGGAGCAACCCTGACAAATTCCAAACAGAAAGATCCAACAAACGAAGAGTTTTACCCGTTCGGAAAGTGTCGGAATTTCACACTCCAACTGGCTGTCAAATGTGTGTAGTGAAATGCTCAACACATGTAGCAATTGACGGATGATGTGCTTATATCAAACAATCAGGCATGTTCAAACCGCCAAATTCACGAGCTGCAATGCTTGAAGAACACTTCTCAATCGACCTGGATTTTTTGTATAGGTTCTGATATCTTCTGCAATTTTCCCTTCCTCCCATCCCCCCCGAGTCCACCATTAGGCAGTTGCCCAAAGATCAGTCAACTCTGAGTTCCAACCTCCGATGCTGTAGCTGGAATCAAATGCCTGGCCGGAGCAAAACTTGTGGGCTCCTGCTGGTGCAATATAGAGGAACATGTCCAATAGCTGGGGTGAAAAGTTCCCATCCTTTTGTTCCACTGGGGCACGTCTTTTTTCCTGCTATCCAAGTTGCTGCATGCGCAAGCAAATTTCTCTGCTAGAGTTGCTATAGATGGAGTGAAATCATGTGAAATCATCAAGTTTGGCCATATTTGACCAATTACCTGAATCTGGAACTTCTGAAATATAAACCCAGTATATCCAGTATGTTTAAAACGAGTTCCGTGTATGTACACAGTACATATATATATACACATCTAATAGTGACACCCGCTTCCTTGGAGGATCATCCCACTTAGTAATTCACTGGTTGATAAGCATATCTATAACCCTGTTATATATGGGATAATCCTCGGGGACTTAAACTTACTAACTAGGCTTATTAACCACTTATGATCCGTGGAATGATCCTCTAAGTACAGTCACCTGTTTTGCTAGATAGTTGGTTATATATCTATATCATATATATATATACTGTATCCCATTAAATCGCCATTGTCATGAATGACAATTTGCTATATAGTTGTTGGTTATACATCACCATTTGCTATGTAGTTGGTAATCTCCCGTAAAAAAAAAAAAACATATGGCAGTGTGTCAAAACCTTGTACCCCTGGTGAACATAAAAATAGCTGGTAAATGGGTAAATGGATGTTCATCCCACTAAAAATTATATTAATAGGTATTGATTCATATCCATGTCATGCTTAACCTCCAAGGCGCCTCTGCCGCGAGCGACTCTTCAGTCCTTTGGGCCGCGTCTTCTTTCGCAGCTCTGCCAGGCGCACCTGGCACTGTCGGACTTCAGGCAGTGGTCAAGGAAAACCAGTGGGTACCATAAGAGAAGCATAGGAAAATGGTGATTTAACCAACAAAAATTGGGTTTCAATGGGATCATATAGGATCTATAAAAATCTGGTGCTTCGGCGCCCAACGTGGGCAAAAGAGATGAAAGTTTAGTCCATATACGTACGTTCCTACAGAATTATGAAGAAACGAAATTAACCATCCATGTATTTTATGGTTATTCCTGTTCAAAGCTACCATATATTAGTAACTATGTCGAAAGATGTGTAGGCATTCTATACATTATTGAAAGATCCCACTCTTAATCCAATGACTTGACCCATATATCCCATATCCTTGGGATTGGCTCCCAGTAATTTCATGGCTGACCTGAAAAAGATGTGGAAAACCCACTATGAATCAATGATCATTTTCCGAAACCATGGCTTTTCCACATCTATGTAAACTTATGTACCCTCTGGTAAACTAACAAAAAGCTATTGAAAATGGCCATTAATAGTGGATTTTCCCATGAAAAATGGTGATTTTCCATAGTTATGTTAAATTACCAGAGGGTAGGATATATAGCAAGTCACCAAAACCCCTTGAAATCATCGTTTCGGCTGGTGACTTTACCTTTCGAAAGAATCAATGAATCAACTGCGGGCTGTGCGACGCCTCTCGCGATTCATCCCCGACCGGTGCTCGCGCCCCCCAGGGTCGTTTGGCTTGTGGCGGCCTCGACAGCTGCATGGATCGGTATATCTACACATGTTGTGGATAGCTCTAGATAGCTCCAGTATTATGTAGATATAAATATATAACTCATTCGTGCAATACCTATAACATGTCTATATATATATGTGTATATATGTATACATACTTGCACAGCACATACAGAGAGACACTAAAAATCCTGCCAAAATAGTGAAAAAACAACTGTCCTATCTATCTTGGGGTAAAGATCATGTCTACATCATATCATTTGAATTTTGCATATGTCATTCACCCTCTTCACAAAAAACTCCCAAACTTGGAGCCTGGATCTCAGCCGCCGCACAGGCGAGGGACTCCGCACCTGGCTTGGCATTCTGATCCATGTTATGTCATTTTGACTCGGAACAAAATGACCGTTTTTCACCAAGAAAAAAAACAGTTGGGTTTGTTTGCTACCATCCAAATTCAAATTAAGATGTTTGAAAAAACAAACCATAGGGATTGGGAAGTTCAATGGGCCGGCTCATGTTTAGGGGACACTTCCTCCACAAACCCCAAGGATTTATCATTATTTGTCCGATAGAATCTAGCAAAACATGAAAGACACATGTGTTTTTTTCTTTTAACCTGTTACCGTGGTAACAAAACCAACAACTTCAAGGAGAGAATCACCCCAAACCTGGGTGTCTACAATTCATTAATCCAGTTGATGGGGGCTAACTTCCCATGTTTCTTGGTTTTGTTTAATTTGATAAAAATAAATTGATAAAAATAAAACAAAAGGTAGAGAAATCTCTGAGAAACAACAGATATGGATTTGTCTGAAAGTAGGCTACCTTGCAAAAGAACACGGCTTCATCATGTTTCCTATCAATATTGCCATAGATTTGGGTATATCCCATGTTCATACACATCCAAATATCATAATTAGTGGATTACATTTTCATCTTTTAGCCTTATCCAAATTATATCCCCATAAAACGGTTGCTGCACTCCATGTTCATCAACCTCCAAACTTTCAAACGTAAGAATGGTTGCTTCTATGGTTGTATATATAAAAATATATATATATACACATTTTAATATACAAAATTACAAGTATCGTTAACTAATGTTGATTATCTCCATTACATATCCTCAGTATATTCCTGGGATATCATTCAAATTCCTTGTATAATATTATATAATCTATCTCCATTGATTCCTTTTATACGTTTTATATTTATTATTTTTTTATAGTTACGTTGTATTATATATATATACATATACAGACACATACACTATCATTAATCATTTCCACTACATATTCACATTAAGTTTTGAGTGTATAACTATCCCGATTCAACTAAAATTCGACTTTTCCGTTATGAATCAAAATTTTCCCCACTACACAAATATCACAAACAATGAAGTTGTCCCTATCCCTGTCCCATGCTTCGTTGCTAAACCGGCCAGATCGCCTCCAGCCGAAGCTTGGGCGATACGGAACGGGACGGCGCCCAGTCCGAGGCCGGAGCTGGGCTCGGAGCAGCGGACCTTATTTTTAGCGCAGCGGATCTGGAAGGATGGGGATATACTTGGGATATGATAGGGATAAGGATAGCTATATAGATATTATATATATATTATATTGTGTTGATATAGCTATCATAAATATAAGGGATATATATATATATATGTGGGATATACATATGTTATTTAAGGGACATGATATATATATATATATATATATATATATTATTATGTTTGTATATAATATTATATATATAACCAATCATGTTGATATGTGAACACCCTGAGCCGCGATTGGATTTCAAACATGGATCTAAAAGTGCTTTCTCCAAAATAAAAAAAAAAACGTCGGATGATTGAAACCCCAGATAACATTGTTACTGAATCAAACATGGCAATGGAGAATCTTCAATTTATAGTTGTTTTTTTCCGACTAACATTCCTCCATATTTCTAGAAAGTGGATTTCCAATTGCCATGTTGGATTCTCATGGATTCTCATGGATTCGGAGGCTACTTAGCGGCTAGCTGTATCCCTCAACTTGGATTTGCTCAAAGAACCCCCTCGCCTTAAAATATGTCTAGATTCCCCAGTGGAATTCTCCATTGGGAAAACCACAAACATCATCGCAAATCCACACTATCGATGATTATTAATCATGGATTTCCCGGAGTTCGCCATATTTTAACCAGGAAACTCGTGTTTTGTATGGCTTAAGCGGCTTAAGTATGGTGTATCCATCGATTGATCCAGGAAACTCCAAATCTTCTCGACGTGGAGTGGGCATGGCATCAATCTTCATGGCCTCGCGGTGCCCGGTTTCCGTTGTCCATTGGGGGATGGTTTAGGGTTTTAATATGTTTACCACATTATATATAACAATAACTTATATAATTAAGACATAATAAAAAAAAATATATATCTATCTATATTAAGTTATGTTATGTTATGTTATTCATATGTTATATAAATATATCATGTATATGATATGTTATGTTATGTATATACGCTACCAGTAGGACATACGACCAAAATAATCCCTGGCTTGTCCAAACCTTCGGAACTTCGCCAAAACTGCTATGTTGAAATAAGAAAGCGATAATAATGATTGGCCAGTGGATTTTGTGGGTATTCCCATGGTTCTTATGGCAGCCCAACATCGATTACGGATATGTTAAATATGAACCAATGGACTCACAAAATGTGCCTTTCTAATGTCTTGATCGAAAGTTTGAGGGTCAATGGTTTGAGCTGTGGGATTGGTAGATCGTGAGGAAATTTGGAAAATGCAAGGAAAAGTAACAGTACGTGTAGCTACAATACATTACTGAGGATTCAACCCATGACCGACACTGCAAAACAACTTCAAGGTATTTCTCTTGCAGTACAGAGGAAACGAATCGTCGCAGTATGGTGATATCCATGTTTGAGGAACACCCTATATACCCTCTGGTGAACTAACATAGCAATGGAAAATCACCATTTTTAATGGGAAAACCACTATAAATGGCCATTTTCAATTGCTATGTTAGTTCACCAAAGGGTAATTTCTATGGCATTAGGAAGCACCCGATTTTTCGGGACTATTCTGCAGAGTCCCCGAAAAACACTTTCTGCCATTGGGGATCATAGTCATCATCATCCTAGGGATGGAAATGAACATTGAACCCCAGCCAGTGTATATAATATCCCGGGAAAATATCCTTCAGACTCCAGACCATAAATTCTTGATGCCCCTTCCAAACACTGAGAATTGAATAGAAATGCAGAACCTATGATCCAACAAGCGACTCATCGGACGTCGTTGAACATCAAATTATGCATTTGGACATGTACCCAAACATCCCCAAACAAATTGTTCGGCATCATCAGTGTCATGGATTGTGTTGATTGATAACGCCATAAACTAGAACGTTGATGATAGTTGCAAGTAGCGACATGTTTCAAATCTGTTCCGCAAGTCGGAAATCCCCTGTTTTACGTCCCCCGTTGGATCGTTGGATCAACATGGATCAGCATGGATCAACCTGGACCGGCGGATTTAGATTATTCCATGATGGAATTTGTAACCGGCCCATGATTTCCGAATTGGAAAATCGAAAAAACATCCCATAGATTGAATATGTGGAATCCGTTTCTGCTCCACTTTCTGCATCGACCCTGGGTCCCACCCTTGGTCCTCAATCGCTTGCTGCAGCTTTTTATGCAACGTCCCTCCTTTGGTTGTATCTTCGGCATCAGCCAACAGCCGAACTAAAACCATGCCTGGGCAATGGTAAGGGCAATCTGGGACCGGGGAACTCCTCAGGAAAAGAAGGGAGTGTGTCGGATGGGTTTTCATGCTTGATATTACCAAATAAATACAAACAATGACCTCGGGCTCGTGATCGCGATGCTTTATGCTGCGCAAATTTTCCACGTGACCCTGTGCGAGTTTCACTTACCTTGTTCTGCCTCAAGATATTCCGACCACTCTGAAGGCAATCTTTTCTGGGCCACATGTTAATATACAGACCTTTGTTGGGGTTTACACCGATCCCCGACGTGTGGCCTGCCATGAAATGTTGGCTCAAAGTAGAGACGTGCGCTGCCAGCAGGTCCGATTTCTCCACAGTGATGGATTGCCTCGGGTTATGAAAAACAGCTGCGAGAATTTCGAAATGCAGCACGTAAATATATCCCATATGCTCCATGGTGCTGGAATATTTACCAACATTTACCCCATAAATCACCCAGTTTTGTAGGTAAATATACTATACATAAAGCGTTTGGGTATATATATATATGTCTGTGTAACATGCACACATGTTCACAATCAATCAAAAACATATACAATAATCGATTCTATATTCTATAACTCTTAAAGTTGCAGTCATACCATGTCATACATAATTTTAAAATAAAGAACCACAACATACCACTGAACCAGGGCAGGTCGTGTCACGACTTGACCCAGCTGCTCTGGAAATCGCAAGAGACAATCCAAAGCTTTCCGCCGGTCCTGGCGGACGCGACTCTGGTGATTGAAAGTGAATGGCCGAACTTTCCCAAATCGGTTTGCAGAACTCTATGTGTATTTAGAATTTATATAATATATATATATAAATAACATTATATGTATATATATATAATTATATATAATATGATTCTATATATGAATAGATGTTCATATTTTATGCTTCCCCATTAAAAAATCAAGCTCCATTCCATGTTTGATTCTCTTTGCTTCGTTCAGATGGTACCTCTGATTTTGGCACTCTGGTGAACATCAAAGGTAGCCATGACTGAGCTGGTGGCTTCAGGGTGAGCAGTTTGGATGTTTTTTGGCCGTCTGTGTTCAACAGCTAGGGCCGCTAGGGGATGCTTCTTAGCCGCAACTTGAGTATTCCTCTAGCAATGGGAAGGCAAGCCTCTCCTACTTCCAGTCGCAAGGAAGAACTACTTTTAGGCGACTTCAGTTCTGTTGTATGGATCCCTTAACGTTGACCGAACACATGTCCATCTCTGGTTATTGCTCATGTCCCTAGATGTTCGTGCTTTGCCTATGATGCGGCAAAGCCAATTATAAGCCCAATTCCTTTCAGTTTTACTTCATCTGAAAAAGATCAGATTCTCGGATTTCGTCTTTTTTAGTCGATGCCAAGTAATTCGGTGTTGTTTTTCCAGAACGCTTCAGACGTGACTTCCATCTCCAGCAATCCCAGCCTGCACCACAGGGTCGTCTTGGTCCAACGTGCCGCTGAAGACTTTCAACAGGAAATCGTGCCTCAGCAACCGGGGAAGTTTCGGCAATCTGCGGTGATGAGTACAGCTGGACTTTACAGTTGTAGGATGGTCCCATCTACAGATGTGATGTGTATATATATATATACATATTATATATATAATATCTATAAATATAATAATATATGTCATGTAATATATATATATATACACATCATATAATATATGCATACCATGGCATATGCGTAAGTTGTACATTTTTGTGCTCCTGAAATTTCCTTATTGGCTGCAAACTTCAGTTGAATCCTTCCGCCATGTCAGGGCACACCGCAGGAACTGTGCCGTGGAAGGCTTCGTGAGGCAAAATGAGAGAAGGCCCGCCACTGTTGGGCCTGGGGAGAGGCCATATTCATCAGCAATAGTGGCAATGAGGGGCACAACCCGCCAAAATTGGGAGGTCAACGGCATTATTCATGGACGGAAAGTGGATTGGGAGGTCAAACTTATGGTGGTTCAAAACTGAGCAAATTGAGGCTGAGGTGTTTAACCGCTGGGTGGAGTGGTGAACTCTATGTTTGGACCAACCCATGGTGGGGCTCATTTCATCCTGATACCTTTCTCTTCCGATACGAAACACGTTGGCAAAATATACTTGATGATCTGACGGTTATTCATACCCATCTTCATGTTCATGCACTGTTTCAGATGTGTCGTGTTGAACCTTCAGTACTACAACCTGGCTAGAAAAGCAAGCAGTACCAGGGGCTAGAAAAGCCAACGTTTGCAAATAACGTGTGCTTTATTCAAAAAGGTGTGCTTTTGGCCATTGCAATGTTTGACAATCAGGGAGCTACACGATGATTTGGATAGCCATCTTGTTTGATGGATCCCATGCCACAAGGAGGCTCTGAACTGCAGCTTCTTGGTGCAGTTCTATCACATTTTGCTCCCATTGCTCCTGAAATATGTTGAAATGTGTACCCCTCCCCATGTTTGACAACAAAACTCCTCCTCGTGCTTTCTCCCAGTGGATATTGGCTACGGTTTAATGGGCTATAGATATAGATATTTTATATTATGATATATTCTATTCTATCCCCATGTCATGCCACGTCAAAGCTGTTTGGCTCGTCCATCACGGTCACGGCCTGTTTTGCGCCCATCGCTCTTTGGATTGAGGACCAAAAGCTCTCCACAGTGCATCCTCCTGACAAACTCAGTCACTGCTGATCAAACTTGGAGACACCGATTTGTGAAAAAACAGTATATTACCAGAAACCAAGCGTATATGTGGTTCACAGGTAAAAAGCTTGAGTAATAAATGGAGAATAACATAGAGTAACTGAGTAACTATCTCCATGTATATCATGTATATATATATATATTCATAATAGTTCATAATATTTCATAATATAGCCACATATTTCATGAACAATAAGTAGGTTGACTCCAGGATGTATTCCAATGTGCACCTCGTCCTTGGAAGCTGCTGCATGTAGCAGCGACGCAACGCTGGCCTGGAATTGGCCAAGAAATGCAAGTGGAAGACTTACTGGTGCTGAATAGGGAATGGGGGAATGGGATGATTGTTGATAGTTAGTACGGATCATTCCCCCATTCCCTACTAAGCACCAATAAGAAGATCATGAGATCTTGGCGAACTTGTGAACATATTTGATTTAATCTGTACATATACAATTATATATATATACACACACATTTTGCATAGGTGCGTCTGAAAATGTAGTATACCCCGTCCAGTTTGATTTTAAGATGAACACATGTGAAAAAACTAGTGGATGGAATTGGAGTCACTATTTTCAGACCAAGCCATGTGTGTATATATAAATATATATTATAGTAAAACATGTCATTTGTAATCAACTGGAGATGGAAATGTTTGGAACCCACAGATAGGTGGCATATCCCACAAGAAAGCCCAGTTGGAGTTAATGGAAGACCTTGGCAGGGAGGTTGCCACAAAATCTCAAGAACTTGCTCGGATAGAGGTGAGTTGCATCTGGTTATTGGATACAGATACTATCAGTTCTCATCAATTCAGGGTGCCAGTTTATCTGGCGGCCTGCGGCAACTTCAGAATTATATAGATCTTTGGTAAAGATTCCAAGTCATCATAGTACGACGTAGTGAAGAGCCATCTATGTGCAAATATAATATAGCAGAAATTCCAAAAACAAATTGTTTCCAAGAAACGATATGTAAACGCAGGCCGAACATATCCAAACATCAACTACGTGGGTTCCCAGACTTGGAACTTTGCTATAAACGGGCGCGAAAGGGTCCCTTATCGTCCCTTGCGTTTCCTCCATGTCACCTTTTGGTGGGCATCAACCAAGACCAAGATTTCCCGATCCAAAATAAAAACATGTAACAATCAAAATCTCCATCCTTGTTGGTTGTATCCCTATGTTTGGTGCTGAACTTCTCGTTGTACATGTCCCATTTTCGGAGAACATCTCCGCCCGAAACCAAACACGTCTGAAAAACAAACGCAGTCACATAACCATTCAATTCATAGTGTTCCACCAAATAAAACATGTTCAATCTTGAAAGAAACACAACCCCCCCCCAAAAAAAAAAAAATGTGGAAATCTCAGCAGAATCACCGGAAAAAAAAAACACGCCTCCATGGCCGGGAACTTATTCTCCTCCGGTGACGGGTCTGAAACCTCGTCCTAACATCGGTAGCAGCCGGGAGGTTTCAACAAAGATGTGAGTTTAACATGAATCATTACATAAGATCAACAAAATGTTGAAACCAATGTCAACTTAACACATATATACACATATAATATGTTTTAACCAACCTTATCCAGTGTCCAATGTTAAGCCTTAAGAAGACATGTTCAAACACAAGGATCTTCATCTCCAAAATGTTGGAATTTGAGCAACACATATGGGGACTTCAGCATCCAAACGGCCCAGCAAAAGTTTGCATCACGGTGTTTGTATACCCAAACCCTCAATTTTACCTGTGGCAATGCGCCAACAGCATTTGTATCCGGTATATACAATATATATACAACTATGCAGAGAAACACATGGCTTTGTCTCAGCTGTTTTCCAGGGAAAAGCCGTTTCACAAAAATCCCATGGTTTCAAATCTCGATTTCCCCATGAAAATGGCCGTTTCACCCAGTGGTAAATCTCCACCAGGTCACCCAGGTCAGCCCAGGTCGCCTCGGAAGCTTCCAATTCCTCCACCATGCTCGCGATCACCTGTTGACCTGTCCCCAGGATGGGAGTTGGGGATCACATCTTTCTATAATCCATATGTGAACCATGGTGCTGGAATATGAATCCAAACATTTACCCCATAAATCACCCAGTTTTGTAGGTAAATATATGTAAATATACCAGCACCATGGAGCATTTGGGTAATGAACCCATGCCGAAAAATTCCTGACTTCGTCTTGGATCCATTCATTTTGGGGTCCTGTAGTGTTTTCTTACAATATTTGGAGGATGGGATTACTCAATCCAAATATTGTAAAAAACCGCATATATATCCAATATTTTTTACAATCTTTGTAATAATCTGATTGTTCAATTCGTATCCAAGTTGTGTGGGTTGACACAAGAGTACATCGATCACCTGAAATTGGCTAAAGCTAAGATCTGACACTGAAACCACTCTATATATATATATATAAATGTGTGTCCCAAAACTAACTAGTTTGAAGTCACAGCAGATGCAATGTAACCAGTGAATTTTGATGGTTCATCCTCCCATCCTAAACCTTTCAACACCTCCATCGCATGGCCGCCGGCCCCAAAGATTTGTGCCCGCCAGCTAGGTGTGTCGCTTTATAACCTTCATTAACCATATATCGATAAACAATAGAATTTGCCTATACTATCCTATACTTGTAATAATTTAATTAACTAACTAAAGCCCATACAAATCCCATAAAGTCCCGTTCAACCAGCATTTTTGCTGGTATGCCCCTGCGCACCGTTTCCAGCCTGGCCTGCTGTCCCTTGTCCATTGAAAGTTCGGTCCCTGCTCTTCCGCCTCGAGCGAAGTATTGAATTCATCTTTTTGAACATGTTGAATCCCAAATCCGACCAGCCATGTATCATGTACTGTATAAATCGATCATTATATAAGCCAACATTATATATATACATTATATATATATATATATATTGTAGACAGTATATATATATATATACACAGTATATATATACACAGTATATATATACACAGTATATATATATATACAGTGTATATAAATATATATACACTGTATATACATATTCTATCGTGATGAAATGATGAAAAAAAACATAAAGTTTGCCATACTGGAACGTTGATGCCCACTGGCGCCGCAGGAGCCTTTTCACGGAGACCTTGGAAATGTACTCCACAAAGTCGGGAAAGGAAATGCTCTGCTTGCCTCCAGTCCCGTACACTGAACTCACGATCAGTCCTGACATCTTCCGATTGACTAGGGATTTATAATCTGTTAGTGGGATATGATGGGAAATATCAGCAGCATTCATGATATTTGGGTGTGTAATGCGTCTCATCCCCAGCACCGGAAGCCTCCAGCGATTTCATCCATGACTTCGTCCACCGTTTGGCCGTTGGGCAAAACCTCCACCAAGGGTCCTTCTCCTGTGCGATGCATGGCTTTCTAGTTTCAAAATAGTCAGAGGAGTCCGAAAAACACTTTCCAATTCAACGAATTTCTGATTCTTGGACCAGTTACATGGGTCCCATGTAGATGGTATCTTATTGATAGGCATAAGGGCATATGGGGATCAACCGTATTGAATTGAGTAATGGTGATGTTGATGGGGGTCACTGATGTGGGGACCCCATGGGACCCCCAAACCCGCAAACTACAATCAATGACTCTCAAAAATTGGCGTTAGGTAAAACCATCATGGTGATTTTTGATTAGTTACTCATCCAATCCGTTTTTGCTGAACAAACATCACTGGGTCGGTCCGCGAAACCATGCTGTGCCTTTGCCCAAATAAATGAGTAATATGCGGTTCCTTTATATGTTCTCATCCAACTGTGGGAAAATACGTTGCTTGCATGCTTATCCACCTGGGTTTGTCTCGAAATAAGGCATAGGCACCCAAAATACATTGGTCAATCGCAATTCGTCTTATTAGATCGCCACAATTGGGAGTATAGCGGGTCTGCATGGTGAATAGGGAAGCCCGCGAAATTTGAGGCTTTATCACCATTTTCCCTCTTAAAACTGATATTCTGGTTGATGGTTTCAACCCCCTCTGAAAAAATATTAGTCAAATGGGAGTATTATTCCCAATATATGGAAAAAAATGTTCCAAACCACCGACCAGTATTGGGTGTATATCCCGAAAATAAACCATCCCATTAACCATGTACGGGTCATTTTACATCCTGTCATTTCTAAGGGTATACTATACCCAATTTCATAAACCTCAAACTTGGGGATGGCTTATGATTGGCTTTGCCACATTATAAAACCACATGTCTCCAATAAAATTTATCATGGTTCTCCAACCGAAAAATAAGGTCCAACTTGGGGATAGTTACGCCTGCAAACCATCAGTACAGTGAGGTTGCAGCCTCCCCAAGGGCATCGCACCTGAGAGCATTACCCTAAGCTCGGATAAGGAGATCTGACCGTCCCCATCCACGTCGAAGACGTCAAAAGCTTCCTGACATGGGATTTTTTTTGGTGGTTTCATGGTTTTACAAGAGGACTTCAATGGGAATTGATGGGGGTTCAATGGTGTTTAAGCATCAACAAATGGGAATCCGCTGGGGAGATTTGATGCAAGTATAGTGAGTGTCCGGGCGCATCGCTATCATTCTCAAACTTTTGTGTTGTTTCATATCGTTTTTTGAGAGCCGTATCCCAATTCTTGATGGCTTGATGGTTGAACATGTTAATTATGACAGTCTGACATTGATGGAATGGCTTCAAGATTGTCCTGATGGATAGATGATAGTAACTTAGTAGATGTTTCATCAACGGCTACGTAGCACATGTGTTTCAACACAGCCACCTTGGGGCGCTAAAAACTGCCGGACCTGGATGAGGGACTCGGGGACAGACTCCAGTCCAGTGGACAGCACCTCCAGGACTGGGCGAACGGGAAAAGTAACAAAACATCATTTCTGGTTGGTGGTTTCAACCCCTCTGCAAAAAATAAAAAGTCACTTAGACAGTCAGTTGGGATGATGAAATTCCCAATATAACAATTCTCAAATGTTCCAAACCAACCAGATTAGAGTTTATCCCTTGATCCTGGCCCAAGTTTTTTTTAGGAAGTAGTGGTTTATATATGTTTATATGGATTTATGATACATTGAAACATGAATTCAAAGTAAATGATGGAGTTCTTTCGCCCATCATTCTTGACAATGGCCAGGTCGATGGATTGGCTTTGTTGACATTTGTTTCATGCTAAAAATCATGCAACATCAACCGTTCAACCGGAAAAAACAACTGGGAATCTCGGTCAACTCAGTTGATCCCAAAATGATCAAAATAGATATACTACTTGGATATACTTGGATATACTTGGAATATCAAGATTATCCCAAGAGATATATCCAAGTATATTCACAAAGAGATGCTACTTGGATATACTTGGATGATCTTGGATGTGCATCGCAGCAATCCCCGACATCAAAAAATGTGTTTTTGCACCCGAAAAATATATATGGGGTTTTAGTAAAATCTAAATCTCTAGTCTCATGTCTAGGACAACCCAGGGGCGGCAGTAAGTAGTCATAGTTTGCCCTGCTTGTTGTAGCTGCTGTCAGTTCTGAAGCCGATTACACTGGGACGTAGGAAAGTATAAGTATGTAGTAGGGACACACTCTTTCACCCATGTGCTTCATGCATCGTATCCTTGCCAACATGGACCCAGAAATGGAAAAACATATAAGGAAACAATACATATACCAAACATATCCGGCGCTGTACCCTCAATCCAACAGCATCACTCGATGATGATCTCAGCCCAGGCGCAGCAGCTAAGAACTCCGTGTACCTCAACGTTGCCAACGCCAGCGGACAGTGATCAAAGGGGTCGCTGTAACTGCTCAGAATGAATATGACTCATATGACACCTTCTATGATTACGGGTGAATCAGCCATCAAGGCCTGCAACACATTTTCATAATATATATTTTGCAATTCAAATGGTAGGGAAATACAGTAGTTCGTGCGCCCGGTCCCTCAGCAGGGCACGAAATGCGTCCATTCTGGTCCATGTCCAAGATAGACATCAGGCGTTGTGGGTCCTGGCACATATGGATGTGTAGAGCAATGAGGCCCCACAGTAGGTTTTCAACAGGGTCGGAATCCCAATCAACTCCTAGGATCCTTGCTTGGCAATACCCCAGTTGTGTGTTTGGGTATAGTTTATCTTATCCCATCTCCATCTATGCTTACAGGTGAAATTGTGTGTATGACTCCTAAGATGCAATCAGTTGTTCATATGCTCAAAATCTTATGGTTGATTGATTATCATGTTCCATTGAAATTGAAAAAATGAAGTGAATTGCCGATTTTGAGGACAGACCCATATCTCATTGAAAGTCTCAACCTGGTCGAAAAATACCCTCATCAATTGCGATCACCCCAGGAAAATACTCAACACATGAAATATGTTGCAACAACCAAGCAGTTTTAATATGTATACAGCCATCATTATACATTCTTATGGGTTTGATGGTCTCGCCACTTTTGATGTTGCAGCTCGTTTTGGCCACTCTGCCTCCACGTCACGGGCTCGAGCTTTGAAACAAAATCTATTTCGACCGGTCAGGGAACGCTTCGCCGGTCAATCCGATCACAGGTGAACCCGGAGATCATCGAAGCTGTCGCACCTGTGGATGTTTCATCCTCGGTCCATCAAAACTCACTTGGTCAGCTCCTTCAACCTCAGAGCTGAAGGGATCAGTCATTTAGAAAAAAAATGTAGATTCCCCACTAACCGCAGGAACATGCAAAATACGCCGTATGTAATATATATATATATATATATATATTTATATAATATATTTACATACATATACGCATTGTATATATATATATAATTATATATATATATTATACAATTATATACATATCCTCCGGCAATCAAACTTGGCAACTGGATAGCCTTTAAAGCGAGGATTCTAGCTGGCAAATTATCCATAAATTGGGAATTGCCCATGTTTCATTACCGGAGGGTATACATATACATACATATACATTACATATACGGTATCCACATTGATAACTAATCACTATTAATAATAATTAATCACCAAATTAGTTACCATTAATCACTGTTCATCATCATTAGTTACCGCGAATCACTATTATATATCCAGTGGATAGTTGATGCATATGTTTACAGGTCCAGGCAACTCACCAGGTGTAGGGCATGGCTTGAACTTTTCGTTTGTTCCGAAGGTGTACTTGCAGGCCGCTTTGCCCGCCACACGACCGAAAACAACGCAATCCTTGGAAACAAACACAAGAAAGCAACACAAACGAAAAAATTGAGGGATTGCCAAAATCATTGGGCATGGTGGCAATCCCCAAAGAACAAAACTTGTTGGTTTTTATGTATATATACTTGAAAATAACACTGGGCAAGTCCCGGTTCGGAAAACCAAAAGCAACGGATCCAGCAATCGGAGTGAAATTAAGAACAACAACTTAAAGCCCAGGATCCAGCAAGGAATTGCCACCCAAGCGGTTGTTGCCATGGATACCGCCCGCAGCCTCTCCTGCCACATAGAGACCTGGGATAACCTTTCCGCTCTTGTCGATGCACTCAGCATCAACGGTGCATTCCAGGCCACCCATGCAGTAGTGGATCACTGGAGTAATGATGGCAACCTGGAAATCTCGACAGACTTTTTGGACTTTGGGCAATGAAATTGTTATAAGTGTAGTGTTGTCATTGGATAATTTTCGCTATGCATGTATAAAACTACGGTATAAAACGCTAAGATTTTAAAGGAATTTAAAATATTTAATGATATTCTAATCCTAAATATCATTTGTTTTTCGTGCTGTCGTGTATCATTATTAGAATGGCAGTTGTCCTGCGTTATCCTTTTTTCCCACCTGCTAGGTGAGAGTCTCTAGATTTAAACCAAAGATCCTGGTTTTCTCCTCTTCTTCCTCCTCCTTTGTCCTTTTCCTTGTCCTTCTCCTCGCCGGCTTCTCGCCAGCATGTCATCGCCAGCTTGTGTGCCACAGCCTTCTCCACACAGTTGCTCTAACTGCTCTTTGGGCAACCGAAATCAGCGTGCTGCCGCCAGAAGCAGGTTGCGGGGTGGAAATCCAGTCTTTTTTCTCCTTCACTCTGCTGACAAAATTCAAACTCACCCCTTGCAGTCCCAAAATGGAACCTGCGACAGCTTTGCTTTTGGAAATCCCCGCCCTTTGTACATTCATAGCGCCAAGCCAAGTCATGATTCCGCTTTTTCACTTCAAGTTTGCCGAGCTGTAGCATTGCCCGGCGGGCTCAGACGACAAGGCAGGCGGGAAGTGAAGGCTAGTGCCTTCAGCAGCCGCCAACTGTTGTAGCCTATACTCTTGAACTTTTGACCTACCATCTTCAAAATTGCATGAGTGGGTGCAAGCTTCACTTTTGTTACACTTCCAGCCATTTTGCAAGGACAAGCATTTGTAGGTTTCACCTTCCTCACCATTTCTGCGTCTGCATCTGCGTTGGCGAATCATGGGCCAAGTGGAAGCCGAGAGGTGCCGGCCATTGTTTTCCAGAAGCTTGACTTTGCGACCTGCTGCAGCGAAATTGAGCATGCCAACTCTATTCTTGTGAGCCGAAGCAGGGGTACCCGGTTGTCGCTAAGGAAGCTTGGCCCAGTCCTCAGCGGAGCAATATCACGGTGATGCAACTCACGGTGACGGCTCTTTTCGTCAGAACTGATAGTCAAGGAGGCAAGCTGGCGCCGGATCAAGGCTCGGAGCTATTTGGATACGATCTCTGACAAGGAAACTGGTGTGTGCTATTTCATTGGTGCTACAACTTCCCGAAGCAAATCTTGAAGCCGCTGAAGCCGTTGACTTTTTGTTCGGGAGTAGTCCAATGGCAAACATTTGTACGTAGAGAATCTGACAAACACACAGGCAATAATGATTGCAGATGATTGAGATGATGCTGGTAATACTACTCATTGTCATCTAAATTTTCTCCATGAAAAATCATTGCCATTGTCTCGTGATAACTTCCAAGAACTATAACAGACTGAGTGCTACCAACGCGCCAGCAGCATGCTACTACCCTGGGCTCATAGCACGAATATGGGGTTGTCGAATCGGGTCATTGGGTCCTCTGAGCTCCAACCGGAACTCTATGGTGAGCCTTAGATAGAATGCCAAACAAAATGTCAGATAGAATGCCAGATGAAAAGTCAAACGGCATGTCAGAAGTATGTCACATAGAATGCCAGACAAAATATCAGATAGAGAATGCCAGGTGACATGTTAGATAGAATGTCAAATTATATGGCGGATAGAATGCCTTATGAACTTCAAGTAAAACGCCAGATATATACAATGCCAGATAAAATGGCAGATAGAATTATTTCAAATATATGTGAGATGAAATGTCTGACAGAATGACGGACCATAAGCTGTCAGGAAATATATATATATGCCAGATTGATAAAATGTCAGGATACACGCCACGTTGGGGGTCAAACAAAGCAAAGCAAATTACAAACACAACAGTACATATTCACAACCTAATAATTTTTGGGCAAAGTCCCTGAGAATCATCGATTAAAGCGATTGCCCCAAGGTCACCCCAACAATGCACATTTGGATGTTCATGTCGAATACCCAGACACTACATGAGATGACCAACAACGAGAACTTGTATGGGCCTACGGGGTTTAAATCTGCATCCATCTACCGGACGCCAAAATGTTAAATGCAACTCCGGCAGCATCAGTGCTGAAGATTGATTGCCTTTTTGTCTGTTTCCCCCATAGGTCCCTCATGACACCGCAAGCATGAAATACAAGCGATCAAGTATATGAAGTATGTTATATAAAGAGTTCTCGAGTTTCCCAAGTGGCGGCTCAGGATGTTTCAGCTGCAGCCTTCCACAATGGTGGTTTCCTAAAATGGGTTTACCACCAAATCATTCATTGTAATAGAATTTTCCATTTTAAACCATAATGAAACAGTTGGGCCCCCTGTCGCTTCAGCGATTTCTGCCAAGGAGCATAGAATGGCTCAGTGGCCACCTTGGATCCATCCTTAGCCGTCAGAAAGAACTTAGTTGCTGCGTGCTGGACCACGACACTGCATTAACCTCACCCGCTCTTGCAAAAAGTAACAAACAAATATCTTATATTCTCGGATAAACCCAATATCTTTAAGCTGAATTAACAGAGCTTTGGCATGCAAAACTGATGGTGAACAGCCACTTACCAGCTATGTTTCATGCAAGTGTTCCAAAGTTTTGATCTGCAGCCGTGGATCAAAATTTGAGGGCCAACCTTCCATGCTGGTCATTGTTTCCAATTTATCAAACCATACGTTTTTGTCCCGGAGGGGGGGGGGGGCATCCCATGTTTTCAGCGGGAAATCCATGTAAAAACGCACCAAGTCTCCACAGCTTATGGCTATGATTTACCGATTGGCTTGGAGCAACCAAGATTCTGATGTGTATATTTAGATATGAATGATCTATTTAATGGCTATATATTGTAAATAGACATATGATTATGATAGCCACCCTGGTATTTATCATATGTCATGTTTATACTCGATATATATATATATATATATATATACAGCATATATATATATATATTTATATTTATTTGTTTGAAATGAAATAGATTATAGCAATTCACGAACCTAAATTGAGGTCATGTTTCCTAACCACCATTCCAGTGAGTTCGCAGTAAGTCGTTATAATTTACCCTGATAAGTAAATCAATTAAACAAAACATACATGTGTCTAGGTATATTGAATATTATTCGTATGTGCATATTAAAGACTTATATTATATATATGTATGTATGTTACATATATATATATATATGGAATTTATATATATATGTATGTATATATGTAATATATATATATATGTAATTAATATATATATATATATATACGGCCAGGCCCCTTGTGTTGCCCGGAGATTTACAGGGACGTTCCCGGCATGTTGATGATGATGATGATGGTGATGATGATGATGATGATGATTGAAGATCTTCAATGAATGTAAGAGGTTAACGGAGTTGGGGGAATTAAACCCTTATTGAAGATCTTCAATGAATGTAAGAGTTTAACGGGGGTGGGAGAAT
>Ga0126342_10005800_pt1 | contig 21703 bp, 25 predicted proteins | sample Cyp1metagenome_FD_92528 | JGI IMG/M metagenome (GOLD analysis project Ga0126342, IMG submission 92528) | Coral microbial communities from Lord Howe Island, Old Settlement Bay, Australia - Cyphastrea 1 metagenome | ecosystem: Host-associated > Invertebrates > Cnidaria > Coral ... | reverse complement strand
CACCCTAGCTCATCCCCTTAACTGCAGGGGTGGGGTAGTGGCCCGCCTGTCCGCCTAGTGTTGCACCCGGGTATTGAACCCGGGTCTGACGCATGAGGGATGCGTTTTATCCACTAGACTATACCGGCCCTCGGAAGAAGAAGAAGAAGAGACGAAGAGACGAAGAGACGAAGACAGGGCCGTAGATCAGAAGCAGCTTGAGTAGCAAGCGCGTGCTTGAAGAACCTATGGACCGCATACCAAATGAGTACCGGTTCATGAGTTTAGTACCGTGTGCGTCCTGTAACTAGTACCGGTGGACGACTGCAGTGCTGTAGACAGTTACCGGCGCTACCAGTTTAGTACTTGGGGAAGAAGGAAGGAGTATAGAAGTAGGAGGAGTAGTGGGAGTAGGAGTAAGAGTAGTAGTAGACTAGTACCAGTACTAAGACTTAGACTTAGACTTCGACTTAGCTACTTTGGGGGGTGGACACGATTCAGACGCAGCAAGAACGGGTAGCAAGAGAACAAAGGAACAAGGTGGAACAAGTACAAGCCAAGAACAGAACAGGAACAACACCTTCCAATCAGACACACCGGCAGGCCGGCGGACTGAGTTGTGAGAACATGATGAGAATGAGCCCACTTAGCAGCTTAGTGTGACACAGAAAAAGATTTAAGAAAGCAACCTGACCGCAAATAGGGCCTGAGATCCGTTTAGCATAATATGCATTGAAAGTAAAATCTTCTGTGCACAAACCGTTTTTTTGCATGTAATGCAGCCGCTGCCGTGGATGATGCCGAACCCTGATAGGCACAAATGCTCCTGGACACCGGTCTCGCTTAGACCTCTACTGGCCAAAGAAGCGTGTCTTGCCTACACATTTTTGACATTTGGCATCATTTGGCATCGTTTGGCATCATTTGGCATCATTTGACATTTGGTATCCTATTTGACTTGCCACCTGAATTAGCACTTGTTTCTACGATTGCGTTGCTCCGAGAAAGTTTTGTTGCGGTGTTTGGACAGCCTCCAGCACCAGCACTCACAGGTCAAGAGCCGCAGCCTGTAGACGACGATGACGCTGACTACACTATCCCAGAACATGATGAAGAGCTAACTGAGAAAGACATCGTCAAGATTCTTGTTCTAATTGGTCTATTTCTATTGAGTTCAAGATCGGTGCTGTGGCCTTGTTTCTAAAGCTCCTACTCAGATCATGCTGGATCGCTAGCGTATGGGAATTGCAAATTCTCTGGTTCCGTACATGGGACTGAGCTCACAAACCTAGGATTCTGCGCCGACCGTTGCCTGATGCGCAATTTAGAATGTTTGACATGAGATGTTTGGACCCTGAACCTTCATGGCAATCACCTCAGTATGCACGCGTATGAATATGTTGTCATGATATGTCATGACTATATGTGTGCTGATATCTGAATATATATATAGGCACAATTGGGCACATGTGCATGTGCATGGGAGTTTACATAATATATGTATATATATATTATATATATATGTGTGTGTGTGACATAGTATGACATATGTTTACAGTTCGACTCCATTCGATCTCTATCTCGCTGTCTTTCAAACCGGTGCCCTTCTGAGGCTACCTGACGATTGGCCAAGCCATGGGATTCTCGGAACTGTTCATGTCTTGCCCAAGGGAAGAACTGGAGCCATCAGATCTAACTGATCTAACCCATGTGTTTGCCACTTGTAAATTCCATAGGTACCTGTTGCATTGGTCTAAATTAATGATAATGCATACTGCATACTTGTGAACATTCCCATTCTGTCTGACAGCTGATGGCACTACTCGCACTACTCAGGATCGCTATCGTCAACAATGCCAGGGCTCGATTTCCATACTTTCCAGTGGCTATTTGGTTGCAAGGCAATGTTAATTTGCATCGCACAGACGAATGAAATGTAGGTTGTTTTAGAATGCAGGTTCAGTATTGGACATGAAGGACACCAACTACAGTACTAAAATTCTGAAATAAGAAATGATGCATACAAATATTTACTATATATATACATATGTTGCGCAAAGAATGGCCGTTTCCCGATGAAAGAATTTACATTACATCAACTGCCATGTGTGTGTGTGTGTGGGGCGTTGAAACCGTCAGATGTCAACTCTTGTCTTCCCTTGCCGATTCCCAAAGTAGTGCAGATTCAAACCAAAAAAACTTAGACAGGGATCAGAACCTCCAAGGTGTTTGAGGTTATGTGTGTTGTGGTACCGTTGAAGACGATGCTAGAAAAAGATTTGGAGAATTCTGGAGAGCATGACCACACTTCAATGCATTCTCCATGAGCAATTCTGAGGAAGGCATTGTGACTTGGATGCACTTACATAGTGGCAACCAGCACAGGTCAATCAGACTTTGCAAACATATTGCTGACATTTGCAACCTACTTTCCAGGTATGGTCTATGAAGCGCAATGAATACATCGGCGGCCGGGTACTTGCAGCTCGGCTCCAGCGTCATGCTGTGCTTTATTCTGTGCGTCACACTTCTTTCCCACTGCCCCACAGCAAGGCGGACATCCGTTCCTCTGGAGCAAAGGAGGCACGGCGTGGCAGTCATGTTGTGTCCATCCTTTTGCCAAGTGATGCCGTGTGATTTTCTGGCCGAGGTCCACCCATGCCGGACAACCCCCCTACGTGCTTCCGGGGACCGCACTTGCAAGCGTCTTTGCTTTGAGCGCCAAAGTTTGTAGAATCAAGTGATGTAAGATGATGCAAGCCCATGGCCCATGCAAGCGCACAGCATTGAAGCAATGCGTGCTGTCCTTGAAGGAGGCATTTCCTGCGATCTATCGAAACATTTCACCAGAGGCAAGAGTCAGCAACTAAAACAAGCATCGTCACATCAGGAATGATGTGGGAGGTCGAGTTAGGGCTCTGACAATGAGGTCAGAAACGGTCAGAACCTATATTCACTATATTCATCTATATTCAATATTCGCTGCGCTGAATGGCGTGAGTTTCGGCCAGGGGGAACTTTTCGTGTACGAGCTGAGCGAGGATGGAAGCTTTGGGGGCATGCGTGATCGCCACACTGACCTGCCTTCTGTCCATTGAGTATGAAAGAAGCTGATGAAGGGATCAGGGATGTGAATGCTGAAGGCATGGCCAGTTTTTCCAAAAGGAGGCACTTGAAAGGGCAACACCTTTTTCCCACGTGGTCTCGTGATGTATGGCATTCTCATGTAAGCAGGGGATGTGATTCATGTTCAGCCTTCGCCTGCAACTGTTTGTGACATGCCAGGCAAACTGCCTCCCCTGGGCATTATCCCCAAAGGAGTAGCTCAGCTACCTACATGAGAAATGGTGTGACCATGCGTGACCTGTGCCTTCAGTGATGTTTGCAAATTTGATTGGCAGCATCGCTGCCATGGCTGAGGATATGTTCACTGTTTATGAAGTGCTGCGGGGAGCCGAATACGGGCCTCTTGGCCACGGTTTGGGGTTGGGATCCGGCAGGGTTTGCAGTCATTTCCTTTGGGTTGCATAGATTTTGTTTAGATTGCTGTGATTGCCTTTTTGATCTTTTTGCATAACCTGGTCATCCAAATCGAGGTTCTGCTTCGGCCGAATCAAATACAAGGGCCAGGAGAAACCTTCTACGTGGGTAGTTCTGGGTCTTCTCGTCGAACGAGGCACTGGGAAACGTTTTGCAATTTTCTTGGACCAAAATTCTAAAAACCAAACCAAAATATCTGTGAGGCAGCGACTGGTCAATGCCAGACTCGGAACGACATCCGCGAGATTTGACCTTCTCAGACGTTTCTAGCTTGAAAAGAAGTTTGAAACCCTGCCCGGTTCCCCTTAGCAAACTCCCAGCAAAATTCTGAGCCGCTTTTGGGAGATGGTAGGTCTTTAATGGTGGTTTTGCGTATGTGTGGCACAGTGTGGCTGTTCGAGCTTCGCTCGGCTGAGGCTGAACGCATGAACTCTCTTTGGTGAACTGTTTCGTACGTATCCTACGTGTCATCCTACGTGTAGCACGTGTACTACGAAGTGTACTATAGTGTTTCAGATTGTTTCAGGCTTTTGCCCTCAGCTCTCCAGTCAAAGACTGCTCCAGAGCCTTTCGCACCAGTTCTGCAGAGCAGTTTCTTGGTGTTTTTCCATGCCCACAAGGGCCGTGGACAAGTGAATTTGGGTGGAGGTGCCACCTCCCAGAGACAGATTCGATGAAAATAATTGAAAATAGCATTGAAAGAACCTAAGGAAGTGCTCTGAAGACATTCCAGGATATACCTGGCATATCCTGGCATCAAATTTTATCACTTGCTGGCTGGTTATGAGATGAATCACGGCATTGTTGCGGTATGTGTGGTTGTGATTGTCCAGTGCGATTTCGCCTTCCTTAGTGATCTAGAAGCAATGGATGAGAAACAAATAGAAACAATGTCAATCCAGGATGCGGAGAGACTTACCATCTTTTCATAGCTTTTGTGGTGCCATAGCTGAAAACTTTGCAGAGATGACTTCTTCCCAATGCAGTTGCAAAGCCTCCTGACATGGAGACTCTGATCACCGACCTAAGACTTCTCGTGCCATGATGCGACAAGAGCATTGCGGAGATGCCGCTTCAGCCGCTTCAGGGACTTCCAAAAAGCTCAGGGCAAGGCAGGATGCAGCATGACCACATACATGTATCTTATATATATATATACATACATATACATACATATGTATACGTATATATTACATGTACCACACGGTTTTGCCAAACGTGTTCGTGCTCAGGTGTCACTCCACCTGCGAAGGAGCTGACATGGGTAGATGTATTTGTAGCCTTCACCGTGTTAACATTTAAGAGAATTTGACTGAAATAGAATGAAGACCGTCTTGCAGACCTGACCGGTTAGAGGATCTCTTCTGGCATTTGGACAAGCTGCTAGGCAAGGTATGGCAATTTCGAGAGTGCTTCGGAAGCTCTCACAAGATCTTGCAACAAGTTTGACAATGTTTCAATATGTTTCACCTATGTTTCACGTTTCACCTATGTTTCACATGCAACTGGAGGCCCTATCCAGTCGCAGACGAGCCGAGGCTTGGAAATTGCAACCGTCTCCACATGTCACGGAGTGACAGGATGTGACAGGCGGCCTGGCAGGCCTGAAACCTCGGCAGCTGTTCTCTCGGCTTTCAACGTTAAAGCTTCTACGTCGACCCCAGGACAGGTTCTGACAAGTTATGACAAGTTCGAATCTTTAGAAATCTTGAGAGATCTTGACACTTTGTAGATTTGAGACGATTTCACGCTGTTACAGAGGGAATGACATGAAATACAACAGCTTTCAAACCTGATTATTACTTGCAACTTGTGCAGGACTTCACCCGTTTACTTGGCGCCTTGGGCAAGAGGGAGCTGTGGGAGCATGCAAGGCTGGCCTTGAGTCAGGCGCAACGCGCAACGACTCAGCTGAAGCAATCGTCGTTATATTGGTCGTTTTTGCTGCCTTTTGTACCACTGAAACCTGCAGATGGAAGTCATCTCCATTCAAATGGCCCCTTGGCATTGACTGTATCACTGCATCTTGCAAAGCATCCATTTATTACACAGACAGCATTATACATCTATATTTGTCTTGGGTCAGAGTTGTCATAGCCTCGGAAGGGCTCACCTTAAGATTCAGCTTCAAGTTGTATCAGAGTGTGGCATCTGACATAAGGATGTGATAGCACTTGGTGCGGCAGTGAATGCGTGTGCAGGATCTTGGGGTTTGAGGATTTGGCAAGCATCACTCAAGATGCTGAGACTGTTTCGCGAAATAATGATTTGCCATGTTTGCAGTTGAGGGTTGACGGAGGCCGACAACCATGGTTGAATAGAGCCTCTCAGACTTTTGTGCGGAGCGCTGCGCTAGTAATTGCACCACTCCAACTAGAAAATAATTTAATGCATGACCAAAGCCAAAAAAAAATAAAAAAAAGGATCGCACCTGTCAACAACCTTACGCAGATCAGAATACGAAAGTATTATATAAGCACTCAGACCTCAGCATGTGCAAATGATGATGCAGATGCCACCAAATCTTTCTAGCCACGCAGCATTTATGCAGTCATCGCAAAAAGAACACAGGTTTTCGTCGCTCCAATCAGCACCAAACGGTAGCTTGCCACATTCAATCATTCTACTTCCTGGAACTTGCCCCTCATGCTAGCAACCCGCAGAAAATGTGACAGGTGTCTTAGACCAGGCAAGACGAGACCCTACACTTCATCAACGGGTACTTCACACCAGTATTCTAAAGGTGCTTCAAGAAATACAACAGAAAGAGAGAGAGAGAGAGAAGTGTACACAACTGGGCATGTGTATAAAGAGAGGATTTGTGGCCGTCCAGGGCTGTGGTAAGTGCCCCTTGACCTTTGTTTGCTTCATGATCATGATGATGATGAGGAGAATGATGACGACGATGATATCATGCAATCAGAATCATTAAGTCACTCAATCAACCAGTCGCTTAGTCACAGTCATTCATCCAATCAGTCACTTTCTGCAACGGAAATGAACAACCCGAAGGAGCTGGGCAATGGGCCACGGTAGCTGCTTTGCTGCAGCACTCTTGCCAGTTTGAAACTCGGGCCGTCAAACTTGCGAATTGGTCTGCACCTGCAATGTTGATCAAGGGTGTAGGTTGAGAAAACCATTAAATATCCAACTAAGTATCCGTTACGAAATGAGGTCCGGCATCCTTCCTGACCTGAAGACGTGGCTTGGCAATATGTCAACATGCATCAGCACAACCTTGCAGGAGAAATATTGAAGGCAAGCAGAAACAGAGCTCCGGATTCTGTGCTCAAGTTATGCTCATGTTTTTGGCGTCGAAAGGTTCAACTGTGCTTTGCGAAGCCCACAGGCTGCGACACTGGGTCACTGGAGGACTGTCACCAACGCTGTCGAAACTGCCGCAAGGTATTAGTGACTTGGTGTGTGCGAGTGCTTTGCCAGAGGTTTACGCTAAAAATGCTCGCCTTTCAGAGGCTCGTATTGCATGGAACACGAGAACGGCTTCTATTCTATCCTAGGGGTTAGGCAATGTTTTCAGCAGTGCTCCTGAGCAATCCTTTGTATACATGCATGGTCATGTTTGGTTTGCCTATTTATATAGATCTATTTAGATCGGTTTACTGGTTTGCTTCAGCATGTTTCAAGTCAAGTGGCTGTTGAGCCATGAGCTTGTCTCCCGACAGGCAGTGCGCTGTTCTTCCAGATGTGATCACGTGACCTCCGCATTCAGCTCAAATAACTCAACCGTAACCTTTTTTTACTGTTGCTGCACTGTAGGGAGGGTAAAAAGCCAGGTACGACCTTTTTGCTGCTGCTGCTGCTGCTGCTGCTGCTCCTGATAAATGGAACTATGCGGGTGCGCTCAGATGGTTCTTTGAGGCAAACGAATTTTGTTGGGAGGACTATGCAGGCACAGGGGCCTTCATCAGATCTCAGATCAAATATCAAGGCCATCAAGGCCTAAAATGTGCAAGCCCTTATTGGCTTTGAGGTTTGCTTTTTGCTGCTGGACTCCCTGCATGGTTTGGTGTGAGCCCTCCTAGCAAACCCAGAGCCACAGGAGTTGCTTCTTTGATGATCGTTCCTGCTGCGGGTTGCTGGTAGTTGAGGCCGGATGTCCTTATGCTTGGAACAGCCCTCGGTGTATTCGAGAAGGTTTGGCCGGCCATGTTTTGAGAGTTGCTTTGATTACAGTTTGTTTTACTCCTGGAATCTTTCGGATGCTAAGAGTTTGGGGTTTCACAGCTGTCACGTTGGCACATTCCACATCATTATACATCATTATAATTCATTATACATCATTGTACTGTACACTCTCCAGTGACTTTCAAGGATGTTCAAGGCTAGGCCCAAAGCAACATTGAAATTGCAGACGCAATCATAGCATTTTTCTGGACACATAATGTACAGACAGTACACTTGCAAGTGTTGTTACAGGCACAGCAGTGGGAGCGCGCCTTGGAGGCTTTCCGAGGCAGCCAGTTGCCAATCGACAGGCGCTGAAGTGCTTGCCCTCAATATATATACTTCACTAGGACTAAAGTTTTTCCCGTCCCCTGTTTCAGAACAAAGCAATGTATATCTCTTTGCGGATCAACATTTCGAGTCTGAGGGCCATTTCGCGTGGTCTGCGTGGTGGATCGAATTTACTAGCCGTTTTAAACTAACTTTTAAAATCTTACGTAGAAATTTCTTTGGTAGGAGTCTATGGGGAAAGGGTGTTGAAAAGCCCAAGAGGAAAAACCTTTGTCCTGCCGGTGTATGCAATGGCTAATATTGTACTCGCACATGAATGACTCCATTAAGTCCATGCTATTGTCCTAAACAATCCTAAACATGTAAATAGATACCTGTGAGTGTAGATACCTGTGAGTGCCACTTTTTAGTTATGCTTTTGAGGTCCTTGGGAACCGAACTCTTCACCACAGCTTGATTCATTGGGAGGCACATTCTCAACGCAGCTGTCACTGCTTGTGCGGCAGGGTTGCAGCCAAAGCTGGCACAAAGAATTGTCAAGGACGGAATGCATGTGGGTGATGGTTTGAACGTCTTCAAGGTATATGTTGTGCTATGCGTCTCAGGTTTCTTTCGTTTTCTGATTCGATCTTCCGCCTCTCTCAGGTACCAAATAGTAGCGCCCTGGTCAAACATTGAAGGGGTGATGTACATGTCCCCATTGCCAATTGTATCCGACTGTTGGGTTTCCAGGAAATGGAGGGCGTTTCCATCCAAACAGATGCCGCTTGAATGGTGTCATACTGCAACCACGCGTTTCAGGTTTTGCTTTTGAGCTTTTTACATGTTTCCATCTTTCTACACTGACACTGGTATCAACCAGAAAGATGCAGATGACTTTCCATGGCTTTCCATATGAGAATTTGGCCAAGGTTGTGACTTTTGCTGCCTTGATTACAGCTGCGGAGAAGGGTCAGCTTTGGCAGGATGCAATTGCACTTGTTGACTCGAGCAATGTAGAAGGCTCTGGTGGTTGTCGAGTTTGGGCTGGTGGAGCTGGCAGTGCAATCGAAGCTCAGTTGCAGTTTGTCCTTCGTACCCTGCACTGCAGGCATTCGGCCAGACCGAATTCTTGGTGGTGCCACTATCAGCGCATGTGAGAAGGCCGCAGATGCGAGTGCAAGACACATACTGTAGTGACATAGCGTTGAAAATACCCTCTCCAAAGTCCTGATGCAACTTGGATGTTCGCGGTTTTCCCTCCATTACCTTGCTGATCCTTGCTGTATAGCCTGCTTGTTCGCAGGCAGTGTAAGTCGCAGCAGAAGGCAGCAAGGTCATTCCCTGAATTCCCCCATGCCAGGCAGCACAGTGGCAGTGGGCCTTGGACATCGCCAAAGTGCAGGTGGTTCAGAGGCTGAAGCCCAACGAGATCATGTGCAACGCCCAAATCAGTGCATGTGCTGCAAGTGGCCAGCTGCCTCAAGCCTTGAATATCCTGAATGAAATGCCTCAGTGGAACATCAGGAGGAGCAAGGTATCATTCAACTCTGCTGCTGAAGCATGTCAAAAGAGCCTGGATTGGGAGGGCGCGGTGCGAATATTGGAAATCATGAGGCACGACAGAATTCAGCCCGATATAGTTACTGTGTCGCTTGTCAGCTCGCCCTTGGAAGCTGCGGGGAAGACGACATTTTTGCCTCCACTGATTTTTGTGGTTCCTTCTCTTGGATTTGTCAGCTCCGCTCGGGCTGTTCCTACGAATCAGCAGTCAGAACAAATGACGGCTTTGGAGATTTTAGTGGAGCATGATGCTTTGTCCAGCTCAGTGGCACGGAAGTTTCAGAAGCTGGAGTGGAGGCTCTTAAGGTCAAGGCTAGAACGGTTGGCACAGGGTTCAGTGAGTGAGGCTGAGAAAGCTACACAGAGATTGTTTGATCGCCATTTGAATCGCTACTTTTCTTTGGGTGTGCATTTCACCTGCCGGGCTCTGAACCGCTTTTTCCCGACGTTTTCGGGCTGGAGAGGTTCAGCTCGTCAGCATACTCGGCGCGGCACTGGAGCATATTGGTCTCAAGAAGCAAGTGCTCATGGTCTCTCTGCTTGGGCGCAATTCTCTGTGTTGCGGATGAATGACAAGTTGACTGGTGCAGGAGCCACGTTCGGTTATGGCCATGCGGATGCTTCTATTTTGTTGCCTGTCATGGTGCAACATGACCGCTCAAGGCGCGATCTCAATTTTTCCATGTGCTGCAGTTTCGCGAGGCTAGAAGCAGGAACCACATTGAAATACTGGCACTGGCACTGCATACCTGAAAGATCCTGAAATAAATCAATCAATCAATCAATCAATCAATAAGAAATTCGGATTGATTGGGGCATTTGTTTGGAACTTGAAGCTGATTGCAGGCATTCGGAAAGATTGGCTTTGCTATTTGTGCTGCGCCATGTGCAGCACGCGAGCATAGATTGCCAGCAAGTGGTCCAAAGAGCCTTCCTGTCGTAAAGTTTTGACATGCTGTGACTGATTGAACCTTTCTTGTCCTTCTTTGTCTATATCAATAGCTATCTATCCATCCATCCATCCATCTATATGTTTGTTTGTTGGTTGGTTGGTTTGGTTTGTGTTGGTTTGGTGTGGTTTGGTTTTGTTTTGTTTGGTCTGCCTACCTACAATACATACATACATAATCATACATGCATGCATGCATGCATGCATGCATGCATACATACATACATACATACAAACATACATACATACATACATACATATATATATGTATAATTATATATATACATCCCCGCACCACTTTGCTCCACATTGAACGTCAACGGTTTTTTGGCTTCCAGCTTGACAAGCAGGAAGCATCAGGAAGCAATGAACAATGGCCCCAGGTCCTTGGGGTCAGAGACATTGAACCTCACAAGGGCAAGCTGGGTCACAAGCAGGAGAGTTGTGAGATGTTGTGAGGTATGTAGAATAGTTATGAATAACTAATTCAGGAAAAATATAGGATCTGAAAGGATCTGAAAGGATCTGAAAGGATCTGAAAGGATCTGAAAGGATCTGAAAGGATCTGAAAGGTAGATAGACATAGACAAGCTAGAACAGACTCACAGAGCCATGCAGGCGGTCCATATTCAGTCTGCGAGTTCCGTGAAGCAAGTCGGTCCAAGATGTGAAGCCATGGCGCTCTGCACGGACGTGCGAAGCTTTGCCATTCCCCAAGCCGCAGGAGGGACAGCTTTCCACTTGAGGTACCTCTGCTTAGACAGGAGACACGTGGAGACACTCCTTCTGCAGTGTTGCGCACAAGTCACCGGGCCGCCACTGTCAACGGATTTGCCAACATGTCAGAAGCTTCACGGGACTATCTCTCCCGGTACCCGTTTCTTCCCAATGTTGGTGCATCAACTCTTAGGCATTGACCGCTTGAACTCTTGATCATCTTGATCATCTTGATCTGCTTTCTTGCGTTATCTTGCGTTACTTCATTACCTTCATGACCTTCATTGTGTTTCAGGTCCATTTGTGGCTCGACGTCATCTTCCCCGCGTTCCCATAGAGCCGCCGGTGCCCTTCTGGTCGCATGTGGCAAGCTCAGCACCATTCGCATGGCCGGCCCGGGCTTTGCGGAGCATACCCACACTTGCTTACTGCTTTAGGCATGTGAGGAAACAGTGAGATTGCAGGTTGCAAAGTCACAGCTCATCAGTTGAGGTTTGGCTTTTGCTCCTGGAGCGCGATTACTTGGTTGGCTAGGTCGAAAGCGGCATCGGAAGGCTGTCCTCAGCATGAAACTCTTTGAAAGATCATGACAGATTAAAAGACCTGAGCAATTCTTGTCCAGAACCACGTCGAAGCGCTTCGAAGCTTGTGGTTGGAAGATGTTGGAAGTGCTTTCGCTACAGGCCCGTGTCCATGCACTCGTGCGAGACACATCGCCAAATAACGTGCGATGGAAGCTGGCCGCACAGGGGACGCCTTTGCCTGAGGCCTATTGGCCTATCGGCGATCATTTTTTATCGTCGATCATCTTTAAATCCTATAAGTCTATGACCGTGTTTGTGTGTCTCTGTGCTCCTGTTGAATCGTCTCCTAATGATGTGCGTATGTATGTGTATGTCGTATGTGTGTCTTCTGCATGTCAGGATGTCTTCTGGATATGAAAACATAGATGTCTCCAAACATCTTAGTTGGACCGAAATTCAGCAGGACGATCCAGATGGACAGCTCAAGCAACAGGTGACTCGGCTGCAAGTTCCCTCAAACAACTTCCAAAAAAAAAAAACGAAACACCCACTCATGCAAACATTTTGGGTGCCAGCTACTGAACACACACCAAGTTGATCAAGGTAGAAGATCTTTGGGAAGATCTGGAGCCAAAGCTAATGTATTTGCCTCTTGGCCGCTTTTAAGGCAGGGGAAGGGTAGGCGAACGCGGGGGGGAAACTCTTGGGCTTGCTGCTTCAAAAGCGGCTTAGCTTGATGGCTCTGTGTTGCTGATTGATGGAAGCCTGCATGCAGAAGCCTCTGTCCTGTCAGCACTGAACAAAGTTGGCTTGGCTGACCCTTCATTCTGCTTTCACCCTTCTGATCCTTCTGAATCTTCTGATGGATTGTGCTTTATCCAAGGCCTCGCGATGACCGTTTGCGAGCTCTTTCCGGCCTTTGTGTTGCAGCGTACCTGAGCGAAAGTAAGGGACACGTCTTGAGACTTATCACATGCACACACACACAGTTATATATATATAATTATATATAATAATAATATATGTATACTATATATATAGATACACCTTGCACATATCATTGGCAAGCGGCTACTTTTTCCCTGACGCGTCTCAAGTTGCATCGTTTCTGAGCAAGGTTGGCACACAAAGGGCAGCGCAGAAAATCTGGAGAGCCATACATCGTGCACCCTGTGGCTGTGGCTGAACTCTTAGCTCTGCTCAAGGCCTGGATGACAATTGGATGCTGCTAGACTCTATGAAGCGATGTGAAGCGATCAACTCATGGGGCGCTGTCAGGTGCAGGTGGATGTGATCATTAGTGGACTGCAACGCAGCTGCAGATGTTGTTAAACCATGTTAAACCAGTTCATGATGTTTTGAGTTCTGACTGTTCTGACTGCTGCAATGGAGGCTGCGTGCAAGTCAAATGAGATTGTTCTAAGGCTTCATGACACCGTGGAGGACAATGACGATATACGATTTGAAGACTTGGAGAGTATTTTTGGTCTTGACGTCCGGCGTACCTTCCTCAATGTAAGAGTGTGGAGCACTGGCCCAGCTTTAGCTTTGTCATTTTTGAGGGAAGACGCAGCGGATTCTGGTGCTTGTCACTGCGACATATTTTGGATGCAGCCCAGGCATAGTGGAAGGCGAAACAAAAGCCTCCAAGCGAACAGCGTTGGGTGGTAGGGGCAACTGGAGCCGCCGCTACACTTCTTTGCCCCTTTGCACAAGATGATTCAAGATGATTCAAGGATGGCAAAGGGCCTTAAGGGGCACTGGCCGATGGTATCCGATGGTCACTGACCTTAACCATCGTGTTGCAGTTCTGCTCCCGAGGTTCAACAAGTTCCTGGGAAACGGGGAGAATAAAGACTCCTCCCCACCAAAGGAAATGGGGAAGGCACAGGAGCAAGCAGAAAACCTGAGAGCAAGCAGCTCAGAAAGTCTGGAAATCAGCTAAGCACAGCTTTTATTTTGTTGCTTTCTAGGGACCCGATGCTTCCAGACTGGTGTCAGGATATGTTTCTGGCAATGGCGGATGACTACAGAGTGATTTTGGTGAAGCTGGCCGTGAATGCCTCAGCAAACACCTGCCTAGAGGTTGATGGGTTCATTTGATTGGTTGAGGAGCGGTGATGATGTTGACATTGATGTCTTTTTCCATGGATTGTGCGTGGTTTTTGCCACATCCAAGGACCGTTTACATAATATGCGAACGCTCCAGTACATGCTACTTAACAGCACCCAGGGACAGTTTTTCAAAGCTCTGGATCGTGCAGATTTGACCAGATAGATAGCACCGAGAACGTTGGGCGACTATTTTCTTGGCACACAAGGCTTGACTACCTTGTGTTGAGTTCTGTAGGCCAGAGATAAAGCAAAAGACAATTGCAGCAGAGACTCTTGAGACTTGAATGCACTGTGAGGCTGTGTGCCTGTTTGGATGTGTTTTTGCTGACCTTTTTCAGCTTCTCTTCGTGAAGCTGCTTGAAGATCTGAGATTGAACCTTGTCAAAAAAATGAGGTCGTGTTTTCTCAACTTGCTCACCGACTTGGCGTTTGGCTTTTCAAGACGGAGCTGGAGGATTTGTCAAAGCCCTACTCGATTATAGTGAACTCACCCCGCCCGATCCAAAATCTTGCGTTTAGTTGGGGGGACTTCCCGGGAAAGTCGCCCCAACATGCGTTTACTTGCTGTGGGGCAGTTGCATAAGATAGAAAACGACGCTTTAGAAGTAAATATTGCTTCATTTTGCTTGTGTTTACACTGGTGAACTTGTTTTTTGTCATGCCTGGCTCATTCATGTGACCTTCGAGCAAATCCAGTCACGTGTTTACATGTCGCATGGCAAAGCCATCGAACTGTCAGCACCGTTTCGATTGATCTTGGTGACACATCGCTTCACAATGAGGTCTTTCCAGTATTTGTACCCGACGGTGACCTGGCTTACCTAGTTGAACTGCTGCAAAATACATCCCAGGTCATGGATTCTTAAGACAACAATGTTTGGATACTGACTCAGGAATTTCGGACGCTGAATCAGCTTTTGAGTATGAGACATGCACAGTCTGGAGCTTATTGGCTGATGCTTTCTAAGAGTGCAGAAACTGTCACGCGCCAAGTGTTCAGGCATCAATCGACGCTCCAAGCTGCAACCCATGACTTCTCCAACCTCCTTAGGCAACCAGCACCACGCAGCTGTCAAAAGTTGTACTCGTATCACATTTAGCCAATTTAGCCTTCAGAGTTTACCCATGCCACAGCGTTAACCAACTCTTCGAGGCATGATCCAATTTTCATAGAGCAAAACGTTCGGATTGAGATCACCGGAAGGGAGCACCTCAGTTGCACTTGGTGTAGATCCATCCGGATATCAAACACGCACACACGTGTATGCGCCCAAGCCTTTCATTGCACCTGCATATAGAAACGTTACCGGTTGCTGCTTGGATATGCTTGGATTCTCAGGAAAGGCATGTACTCCTTGTGGGAGAAGATGCGTCGAAAACCAAAGTATCACAACAACATTGTGCCTTGGAAGCATGGGCTGCAGGCGGATGCTTTTGCAAGCTCTTGCCAAACGTGCGCAGGTCCTTTCTCCAAGAGTACAACTGAACCGAACTTGAAAGCCTGAAAGATCTGAAAGCCTTTGTGTCAGGACAATATTGACGATATCATTGCTTTGCGGATAGTGCTGGACATCGACCAGCTTGATGGTGAAAGTGATGATGACTACGCATCTCGGGGGGCCAAATTGTGCAATCATGCACTGGCGTTGGCGCGCAAGCTGCCAAAGTGGTCTGGCAACCTGGATGCATCTGGATGTGTCGCCTGGGTTGTGGAAGCTCAGCAAGAGACCTTGCGAATCCTTGCGAACTCAGGAGGGGAGGGGCTGAAGAACTACATTGCCTTCCCCAAGCCAAATGGCTCTCAGACTGAAAGTAACACCAAAAGCACCTGACACCTGATGATACCGATCAAAGATGTTTAAAATTGTTTAAAGCGCGTGTTTCAGTGATTTTGTGTGTTTCAGGCTGAATCTGTGTCGCGCAGAAGCTTCAGGTTACCAGTCTTTACACGTGACCTTCATCCACGACGATGCCCCTGTGCCTTTGGAGATTCAGATTCGCACCCGGCAAATGCACGAAGTTGCAGAGCCAAGCCCTCAGCCTGACAACTGAGGCCATTCATATCAAACGTATACATATACAACATTATGACTCATTGTGCACCATTATACAACTATGTATTGTATATTATATATAAGTATGTATATATATCTCCCTATATATATATAGTTATATGTATATAGGGAGATGTGTGTATGTGTATATATATATATAGGTGTATGTATATATATATAATTATGTGTGTGTGTGAAACATCTGAATAGATGTAAAACTTCTACCTGATGATGTCGATTTCCTTTGACGAATGATTTCTTTGTTAGGTCTTTTGCTGCTGTTTTGTAACTTACTGTACATGTCCGCTTTCCTTTCAACATCGAAAGCGGGGGGCCAGGAACCCATGACTGTCTGTCCTGGCCAACGAAGACCAGACAGCATGGGGGTGAACACGTACCTGCAATTTTCCATGTTGTCGTCAATGGCAACCGGCTAAGCCTAGAACCGGCACGTCGATCATATTGGGTTTTTTTCAGTTTCCAGTTTTCACTGCACTGTTGTCACAATCTGTCAAGGTGGGAACGATTTGGCTTGGTTGAAAGGGAAGTGTCAGTTTCAAACTCTTTGCCTCTAGCTGCTAGCTTTGGCTATGGCGATGGTAACTTTTCGATACTTCTCGGGTCATTTCACCGACCCATTCCTGTCAGGTGTAACTGGAGTGTTTTTGCACGTGAGATGCATTCCACATCAGAATTCGCAATGATTGTTCTGAGCAAGTGTGTGCATGTGTCTGTGTTTGTGCGTGGTATGTGTTTATTTGTTTTTGTGTGTATTTATCGATGCCTTCATCTGTGTAGTGTTCTGATAAAAGAAGCTCAATGGCAGCCAGTCTTGCAAGTGGAAACGGATAAGAGAGGCAAAAGTATGCGACAAATGAGGACAGAAGCTCAAAACCGCACCAGGAACCAGGCAAGCATGCCCGAATGCCCTTGTTCAGACTTGTCTACTGTTGAGGTATGGAATGGCAGCTCATTGGATCTACAAGAGCGGGCAGCGTGGCAAGCCACAGAAGCCATACGCCCAGCTTTGTTTAGGAGTCGCAGATTGCTCAAAATAGGCAAAGAACTCCAATCTCCAAACCAAAGTTTGAAAATAAAATCCTGTGATGATTCGCTGTCTCCATTGAATCTGAAAGTGCGTTAAAATTCGAACAACAACGAATATGATGAAAAGATTTTGCAGTTGCAACCTCGATCTCAGTAACCCTGGTTGCTTTCCATTTTTTCCTGCATTGTTTCTTGTTAGTTCGAGCAAATTCAATCTATATAAAAATGTTTTGGGCATTTCCTATCAAAGCGGGCACGGATGGGCTATTGTTGGCTCAAATTTTCATGCAGTTTGCATAACCCAGCAAAGAAACGAGGGGGGAGCTTTAGCACTGGCTGGCATTGTTAGCATTTGGTAGTCGACGCCACGACTCCTTGTTTTTGAAGCCATTTTGAAGCCAAGGGCCAAGAAGCAAAGCCGCCGTGTGGCGTGGTTAGAATCCTTGGCCGACAAAGAAGCTTGGAATGCAACAACTTTATTCGCAGCTCTGTAGTATCGTGATTCTTTGAGTCCAGGGGCTGCCATGCTATTGGCAAGGTACTCCGGAAGCGTGATGTGAAAGTGTTTAAAGGTACTTATATAGATACGATGATGATCAAATGGAGGGATCTCTTTGGATGACGAAGAAATTCAGAAAAAAAAGTGCGCAACAAATCTGCAAACGGACTGCCAGAGCAGGTCATTTTATATTATCCCTAAACCTGTGAGAGTGCCTTAATGCGTATGTCAGTGTTGTGACGGTGTTGTGTTTGAAGTGTTCATGTTTGCAGTGGATGATGAGGTTGGTCTCCAGGTCCAGACCAACCAGCCCAAGCTTAGGACTGGGAACTACGAGCCGACCCCCAGGCATTTGTTCAGGAGGCGGGTTTTGCAAAGCAGCCGACTGGGGCAAAGAGGCATACTGTAGTGCTGCCGGAATGATGCGGGGGAAGTCTATGGAAGGGCCCGCAAAGATGCATATCCCCGCTCAAGCAGATACTTGGACCATTCGTCAACAAAGCAAAGTAGCTTACCTGCCTACATGTCACAACAGGTCACCATGCAAAGCAATGATACGCTAAGCCTTTGCGGCCTGATCCGGGCAGAGCACAGGTCTTGCGGGATGAGCTCGGGAAGAGGCCACCCTGTCCCCTATCGCATGTGCAGGGCATGGATGTGTTGAGCTGCATGTCAAACTGCATGTCACTAATTATGTCAGTTTTTTTCTGCAATGAAGGTGCTTTGTCTTCCTTCGAGATGGCACCATTTTGAATCTATCACGAACCTTGGCTGCCAAAGTGGCTGTCAATCGTAGATTGAGTCAAGCTCAACACATGTCTCCAGGTGGGTTTTCAGATCGCACTACAGGTAGCAGAAATGTTTGTTCTTGTTGCACGGGTTTCTGATTCATCAGTTGGAGGGGTTGCCTTTCCAAGCTTTCTGAAGCTGAAAGACGGTTTTGGCATAGGTTCTCTATGGTTCTCTCTTCCAGTGTCGCCCAGGTGGTTGCACTGCTCTTGATGCTGCCTTCAAGATTCACTCAGAGGCCCCTGCAAAGTTTATGGGCTCAAACCGTGGGAAACCCTGGGCGTCGGGCCCCTCAGGTTGGAATGCACATGCTGTACCCTGAGATCAATGACAAACAGGCAGGTTTCTGGAAGACTGGGGCGAAAATGGAGCAGTTATGGGAGTCATTTGTTGCAATTTGTTGGAAATGAATTCGAACGATGTTATTCAAAGGCATTGGTGAAAATGTCAGCTGGCAGCGTTCCTTCAGGTACCGCCATTCTATGAACTGCAGAATGGTGACCGAATCTCGCTGGAATTGTGATGGCAGATGAATGCTGGCAGGTTGTTGCACACTGATGACTTCACTATCACTAGCACTCACCAGTCTCATGGAGGAAAGAATCTAAGGTGTTAACATTGTCACTGCAGAGGACGCAGTCCCGCAGAGAGAATGGCCACCCACCAGCACAATGTGAATTCGGGCTTTTTTATGTCTGGTTTTGCTGAAGTTTCGTTGAGTTTATTCATACAGTGTTTCCTCGCATCATGCTACAGGTTGGCTTGTGCCTTCCTCCGGTCTACGCGGAACAGACTGTCAGCGCACTTTAGAAAGCAATCGAAGGCTGGTCACAGCAAAAAGATGCAAAACGTGTTTTCCAATATTTTTAATGTTTTTGGCGAGTTGCTCTGAACTGTTCCTCCTCGAATGATACGACTTGCAGCGCAAGAACCACAGGAGAAAGATCGTGCTGTTGACCTCGCAGCAGCATTGGCAACAGCGGCCACAGCAGCTGCAGCGTTGCCACTTGTGCATTAGTCATTTATCCTGCGCCTGAAGAGTGCTTTACATTCCCAGGCCCTACCTTAAGCAGTTTCACCCATGCACGGCAACAGGCAATGCAGGTTCCAGAATGATGGTGCGGTACTGCCCTACCCAAGTGCCTGGTTCATGATTTGAGCCGTTGGCTCAACATGCCATTGGTATATAGGAATTAGGATACTTTTTAACTTGTACACAGTTGTCGGCGCAGAGTCGAATTTTCCGGGCAGGATGCAGCGACCAGAATTTTGCACTCCAAACAAAGCTACAAAAAAATGTTCAACCAGGTTCAATCCTTGAGGAATATCTCCGATAGTGCAGGTCACCAGTTGTTCCGAGAATTGTTAGCTCCCCACCTTCACGTGACCCGGCTGCGCGAGCAGACACCAACTCTACATGTCATTAGAATATTGAAAGCTCTTGCCGTCCCGACACTGACGTTGCTGATACCACCCGACGCTTAAGGTTGCAAGATTCCCTGATTGTGGAAGTTCTTTGTCCCTCCTTTCTTTGCGGGTATGGCTTTCACATATCATCCCTATTCATCCCTGCACTTGAAAAATCAAACAAACATGAAACTGCTTCAAGCTGCTAATTTGATGCAAATATTTGTTTAACATTGGAATTTTGAAATCTTATTGTAACGGCTTCTCTGACGCGCTCTCTTTTGCCGTCGGCGGGGTCGGCGGATATTTTACCAGTAATACCGCACAAGGCGGTGGCGGAAGTGTCAAAAATAGGAAACCTACAGGAGAGGTTGGTTGGTGTGAATCACGGATGGCAGAGCGAATCCACTGATGGACCGACAGGTGGTTGGAGTTGTGTTTTTTTGGAACGGTTGCAATGGTTGCAGTGGTCACCTTACCATTACTGCTGGATGTAGTGCGGTGTAGCTGTAGTTGTCGTGTAGTGGAGTGGAGTGGAGTGGAGTGGAGTGGAGTGGAGTGGAGTTGTGTTGTAGTTGTAATGTAGTGCAATTAGTGTAGTTGCAAGCGCAGTTGCAGTTGTAGTTGTGGTGTGGTGTAATTAGTGTATTGTAGTGCAGCGTAGTGTCGTGTAGTGTTGTGTAGTGTAGTGTAGTGTGGTGTAGTGTGGTGTACTGCAGTCTAGGGTAGTGTAGGGCAGTGTAGTTGTAGTTGCAGCGTGGTGCAGTGTAATTAGTGTAGTGTAGCGTTGTGTAGTGGTAGTTGTAGTTGCGGTTGCAGTTGTAGCTGCGGTTGTAGTTGTAGTGTAGTGCAATGTAATCAGTGTAGCGTAGTGTTGTGTAATGTAGTGTGGTTGCAGTCGTACTTGTATTTGTAGCTGTAGCGTACTGCAGTGTAATTAAATAGTGTAGTGCAGCGCAGTTGTAATTGTAGTTGTGGCAGTGGTTGTTGTAGTTGCAGTTGTAGTGTAATTCGTGTAGTGTAGTGTAATTAGATGAAATTAGTGTAATTAGTGTAGCGCAATGTCGCGCAATATATTTGCATTTGTAGTTGTACTCGTAGCAGTAGTGTAGTGTAGTTCCAGTTATAGTTGTAATTGTCTATCTATCTATCTGTCTGTCTATCTATCTGTCTAGCTCACTTTTGACAAGGTGCACAATCCCTTGCGCCTCCAACGCAAAACGACGCTTCAACGCCCAAAAGTGGCGCGAACATTTTGTGTTTTGTACATTTTGACTTCGACATGTGCTTCGCGCCATGTTCACTTTTTCGACATCTCAACTTCTAAAAGCGTTCCGGGGCTGAGGTGCTTTGTACATTTTGACTTGGAAATGTGCATCGCGCCACAACGGCGCGCACTTTTTCGACGTCTCAACTTCTAAAAGTGCTCCGAGGCTGAGATGTTTTATAGATTTTGACTTGGACATGTGCTTCTCGCCACAACGGCGTGCAATTTTTCACTTCTCATCTGACCACATGGCTCCACACCCGCCGCTTTAGCGAGCCTGCCTTTCGACCTCCGGAACCACAAATCATTGGAAAAATACAGTAGTTCGCGACTTTCCTACCTTTTCGCACACCTGGATCTTATTTCCTCTTCTCTTCTCTTCTCCTCTCCTCTCCTCTCCTCTCTTCTCTTCTCTTCTCTTCTCTTACTCTTCTCTTACTCTTCTCTTACTCTTCTCTTCTCTTCTCTTACTCTTACTCTTCTCTTACTCTTCCCATCTCTACTTTTCATCTATCTATATTGTCGGAAAATTGGCTTCTACTTTTCCTTCGATCATATTGGGTCGATGTTGTAACAAGTGCCGATATGGCCCCTACCTTGGGTAATTATTCCAGGGGGGCATGTCACATCAGGAATAATTGATTTGGAATAAATAGTTTTCGGATCAATTTTTAGTTATTCTGCTAAGGGGGTCTATTCTATCCCAAGATGTTGTATGGAATAATTTGTGTCAACATACCTCAGAATAATTAGCCATTGATGGGCATATAAACTCGGATGATAAGTTATGATAGATTT
>Ga0126342_10005799_pt1 | contig 21704 bp, 17 predicted proteins | sample Cyp1metagenome_FD_92528 | JGI IMG/M metagenome (GOLD analysis project Ga0126342, IMG submission 92528) | Coral microbial communities from Lord Howe Island, Old Settlement Bay, Australia - Cyphastrea 1 metagenome | ecosystem: Host-associated > Invertebrates > Cnidaria > Coral ... | reverse complement strand
CCAGATAGAATGCCAAATAGAATGTCAGAAGATATGTCAGATAGAATGCCAGAAGATGTGCCAGTAAGAACATGTATAAATGTCATGGTGGGGATCACACGAAGTAAAGTAATTTTTTGTTGGATCTCTTAAAAGCAAAGGCAAGATGATTGGGAGCTGGGTCGCGTTAGCAGTTGCTCCACTTTAAATCCATATAATGGTTCGGACGCTGAAGGAATTATGGGTAGAGATTGATAGGTTCTGAGTTCCTGTCGCATGGGAAAATTCCCCTTCGTTTTCGTCTCAAAACAGAGGGCATGGCCCGATGTCAACAAGAAGTCCGTTGGCGTTCAGGAATGCAATGTCGTTCAAGGCGTTTCAAAGCTACACAGCTATATAGTTTCCCAACCACATTCTCGTATGAGATACAATCAGCAACTACTGGGGATTACAGTATTGTCAACCCTGGATTAATAAACTCCTAGGTTGTTTCATTGCGCAAATACCATTTAAGTATCAGATGAAATGACTATTTGGGGAGTACCCTCCTAATTAATAAACCATGGTTTATTTTCATCCGGGGTTGACATTATTGTTGATACAATCCGGATACAGTTGGATAAATGATAACAACCTCACCGTGAGACCTCGCCACGTGGAAATGGTGTGAAATCAACACAGCTGGACTTAAGTTTCCAGCTTTTTCACATGCGGATGTTTGTATCAACTCAACAGAAAACAATGGATAGAACATGAACCATGTCAATCTGGTTGGTGCTGACTGGAACATGAATGGATTATTTTCCCCAACCAGATTGGGGATGATTTGATCCAATCTGACGATTTGTCCATCATTTTTCAGGGGGGTAGGGCTCAACCACCAAGGTATCAAACATGGGGATTTTTCACCCAAGAAAAGAAATGAAAATTTCCATGGCTTGGAAGATGGGATGGTTCCCAATCGGGAAACGACCAAAAAGGGCTAGGGATTTTATTGTTCATTGATGTTCATTGGATATTCACAGCTTACAATGGTGTTAGTAGCCAGGGTCATTGAAATATATTGAAATGCAAGACTACGTCGATAGAGCTTCACGAGAAGAATCCCTGCTGACGAGGACTTGTTGAGGGTTCCAATGGGTTGAAACCACCAGCAATTTAGATGTGTCCTGTTCTTTGGGCTTGGATGGTTTAAGCACTGATGGTTTAAGCGCTGGTTTTACCGGGGCTTACATGTTTTCTTCCTATGCCCTACTAAGTAGCTATCTAAGTCTAAATCCCAGTAAATCCCATAAGATCCCATTAAAATACAATTAAATCCAATGGAAATCACCATCAAATCAGAATTAACTCCCATTAAATCACAATTTGTTTGCTGATAGCATGAAGAACTTAGCAAGCAGCGACCCCCACCCTGGATCCCAAAACGAGGAACAGCACCCGCTGCAACGCCCATGGCATTTGTCGCAGCTGCATGGGCCGTTACGACGCTTGTCGACATGGTGATGTTAAGGGGTTTCTTGGGGCAGGGCAGGGGTTCTTAGTGGCTAAATATGGGCTATAACATATAACAAGCTATAGCTATGGTACTAAAACCGACCATAAGTTGTGATATTCCATCAGATTACTATGCTGGTTGGTGGTTTGGAACATTTTTTATTTTCCACAATATCCCATTGACTAATATTTTCCAAGATGTTTAAAACCACAACCCAGCTATGGTTGTAGAACCACTTGGTTCATGATGCTGGGTCATTATCTTGCGACGACCTCATGAGTTTGATGGGAGGTTGTAAGGGGTAACTTATTTAAGTATCCCAAAATGGCAGTAGGTGTATATAATTAAGTTTGGGATACTTAGGTAATTTATCTTAGATAATATATTTATCTTGATAATAATGGCATTGGGATACTTAACTTATGTAATTATCTTATATGTAAGTTACTGGGTAAATTACATAAGTACAAATTTCTTTTACCCAATAATCAGGGTTGCTCCAAACACCGCAGGTACGTTTGGGGGTTAAATTGGGTAAATATAGAGGCAACATGACAACAAACGATCCCCTGGTGGCTATCATTTGTCTGTAATTGCATTGGAGCAACCCTGCTACCCTCTGGTAATGACTAACATAGCTATTGAAAATTGCCATTTATAGTGAGTTTTCCCATGAAAAACGCATGGTGATTTTCCATAGTTATGTAACAGTTTACCAGAGGGTAATGATGTGGGTTCCACTACCCTGTTTTCATCCGGCTACACGACAAAAATCACGTCGCGACGGTTCAGTCGCGCTTGTTATTGGGGGATAGTCCCCTGGCGGAGGCGTGACTCGCTTAGTGAATGATATATTTTATAGTTAATGATTATGATCATTCTGGCTATAATCCTGAATTTGAACCTGAATGCATAGTGAATTATATTTATATAATTATAATATAGATAGACAATGATAGATATATATGTTCAGATTAGTGTTTGCACCCGTTTACGACAGCGAAGTTGGTTTATAAGCCTACTATGGGAGTGAATGTGCATGGCCCATCTTATAGGGTCCTGCTGGTGTATCCAACAAATGCATCTTGGGGACTTTACAAGAAGATTAAGAAAAAATCAGCCTACTCCCAATTTTTTGGCATACTTTAGCATCTTTAGCAATCTTGCTTGTTGCTTTGCAGGCAGGTTGATATTTATTATCCACCATCTGGGGAGTAATGGAAGGTGGGAAACAAGAATAGACTACTTTTTTACAGGGTGGTAAGTTTTAGGTGGAAGAGAGGTTTCACCATTGTTGACCCTAGTCCTATATATATTTGGCGTGTTCTACTCATATTTGGAGTACTTACACAACATTGTTTATGGCTAAATTGATGGTCTATTTTTTCCCTTGACCAGCCACTACTGCTTGAGATACTCTACCTACAGAGGGTTTAGAACACTGCTGAAGTGAGTAGTAGTTGGACTAGTTTCAGTCAAAAAACATGTTCGAAACACAAGCCGAATCGATTTTCTATCGGGTGGTTCTTGGCTGCGATAGCATCTGATATCTGAACTGGGAGTATCCTGGGGGGCGCTGTTAGTCAGTGGACCAGTGGATAATTATTTGTCCAAGTCATATATGGAATGTCCCCAATTCGCAGATACATACTTTGCACAGTTCTATGTGTATATATATATTACATACATATATATATATATATATATTACTGTATGTAACTCCAAAGATCATTTGTTATACAGAGAATAAATATCCTACCATTTGACATGCATATTCAAGTACTCTGTGAAAACCAGGGCACCAGGGTTTTGACTTCTCATTCTCACAACAGACTTGAGACATCTTGAGACGATTTCCTGCACGGTGACCTGAACCTGAACAGTGTCTGTTTACGAAAGGTCTATAGTAAGGGTATAGCTAGGAAAGCTGAAAGACAATGTGGCCAAACATGCGGTCCGTTGAAGGTTTTTATTTGGGCTAGCTGATTTTAGGGTCTCCTTTACCCGAAGACACAACGAGTTCATTCTGAGAAGAATTGCTACGCCTCCTGACCAGCATCACCACCATGGCTTCAGCACAAATTGCCAACATCCTGCGCAGTGTAAGGAGACGAAGAGCTCGCATGAATTGGCGTGAAACTTCAGCGGTTTAGCCAGCCAGTTTCTTGGGCTTATGCGTGTTCCCACAATCTATGTAAAGCAGGATAAAGCGGGTTATTTTTTATCTTAGCTCGGGCGATGCGTGCACCGGGGTGCAGCCATCACTTTTCCTGGGCTCGGGCATGCCAGCAAGGTCGAGATCCAGATCCTGGAAGAGGGTCGCTGGGACGACGGGGCGGATTGGTGCGCTTGTGTGGTGAACGTGTGGTGCTGTAGTGCGTTTTCAAAAGTGATTACATTGTCATGTGCTGTTATTCTTGTGCTGTGCAACAACGAGTGTGTAACGGGCATTGTGTTGACAACCCAGAATACCCTGCGATTGTACGAGGGTATATCGAAATGCGTGAATACGGGGGTTCCCCCGCAGGGCATATTGCTAGGAGGTGACGTTGTGGGTTCATGAGAGGGTTAGGCAATGTCCTGCGGGACCTTTTAAAGTATTTGTTACTGGGCGACCGGTTCATCCGAGGGATCTACACCAGTGTTCCTATCCACAAACCGCTAATTCTCGCAATGCCGAAGCCGCCAAGTATGTTGGTTAATTTTTCCACATCGAACAAATCACATTTTTGACAATATCCCTCCTATGTTTGATGGTAAAACCTTGCACCTCTCATGATGTTTCATGCATTTCTTCTGGTGTTTGTTCGGTTAAGAAGTCACTTATTACGAAGTGGCGCCCCATATATAATCGCAAGTAACTAAATTTACAATTCCCATAACTAATGTTTACTGTAATTAGTTCATAGTCATAGTGTTTCTAAATTTTTGATTTCCCCCAGCATTGTCTCTTTCACAATCCCATTCATTGCTCTTGTCCCATTATTTCTTAAGATGTCAGAGTCAAATATCGATGATATGATCTTCCATTTATAGAAATGCCAACATGTCAACTAACTAGTTGATAGTTGAGCTAATATGGAGGTTTCCTGAAATAGGGATACCCCTAAATCATCAATTTCAAGATCATTTTCCATTATAAACCATACAGTTTTTGGGGTACACCATTTATGGAAACCCCCATATCCAACTACTTCATGGGAAAAAATGGTGTTAGTCCGGGGGGCGCCACTCTACACCTTCAACGCGCCTCGCGTTTGATCCCGCAGGTCACTTTAACCCCCGATGCCCCGGGGAGCGCTGCAGCTATCGCCTGGTTCCCTTGGATGTTCAGAGGAGCACAACTGGACGTTGTACGGCTTTCATCCTGGTTTCGGGTCATGGAAAATGGTATCTCACAGGACATTGGTCGTTTAACAATCGCAAAATGGTCGTCAACCATCGGAAAATTCGTGGACATTTATTGGAATTAAAGGGTTTTCAAGAAAAAAATAACCAACGATATACCCTCTGGTAAACTAACATAGCTATGGAAAATAACCCATTTATAGTTGATTTACCCAGCTATAAAATTGTGATTTTCTATAGTTTGAGTCAACCTGTGAGAATCCACTGGATTTGGGTGTGACCAATGAAACCATAACAAGTGGATCATGGCCCGAGGCCCGATATCCCAGCTTTATCCCAGCTTATGGAGGGCACAACATGGTAAAACCCCATAGCTATACCCATTCATAAGCCTTGGCCTTGTCTAAACAACTGAGCACAGTGAAACATCTAGAGCTGGGCATGGGTTCAAATTTTCAAACTCCAGAAAATCAATTGTTGGATAATATTGATAAAACTATTGATGGGTCCGCTGTTGCCCTAAGTTTGCTATGAGTCAAGTATCATTTTGAAATTTGCATGCAGTAGGTGTTTATCTATTTAATATCCGTGGTAGATATTGGATAGAATTTGCGGACAATTACGATTCAACTTCTGATATCGCTTTAGAGAACGAACAATCAAATCATACAAATGTATACAAACGTCAACATGAATCTAAACCTTATATATCCTCAACACTTTTCAATAACGGGTTGGTGGTTTGGAACATTTTTTATTTTTCCATAGTGGGAATAATGATCCCAACTGACTAATATTTTTCAGAGGGGTTGAAACCACCAACCAGATAAATATTTTAACATGTCACTATATAATTATATTTCAATTACTCTCCGGTAAATGAACATTTCGATTTGGAAGATGAGTTTCTACTAAAAATTGTTATTTTGTGTTCTTTTCAGGGTCGAACTGTTACTTTGCCAGAGGGTAATACTCATTATTAACAATTATGAACCATCATCAGCCATGCTTAACAATCATTATCAACCACATTATCATCATGGATTTATATGGGATACCCTCTGGTAATTTAACATAACTATGGAAAATCACAATTTTTAATTGGTAAATCCACTATAAATGGCCATTTGAAATAGCTATGTTAGTTTACCAGAGGGTATCTATAGTGACTTTCTGAATCCATATGTCACCCCCGTTTTCCTTCTTCGATCTCCACGGCTTTCCCCTGGTAACGCAGGGCCCTGGAACGCTCGGCGCGCGGCGAAGAAACCTGGCAGAAGTTCGAGCAGCTGCGAAGCGAGTGCCGCTGGACTGCGGAGTTCTGGGGCCGTTGGGGCCGTGGGATCTATAGGGGGTTTCCTAAAACAATGGTACCCCAACTAGGTCAATGTTTGTTGGTTTGTAAACCCCAGCAACTATAGTTATTTGCGTACCATAAACCATATTGGAATACAATTCTAGGTCAATCTTAGATGGATACAAACTATTGTATTGTTTTTACCATGGCAAATCTCACTGTTTCGTTGTGGTGAACATACAGGGATGGGGACCCCGAGATGGCGTTCAGTTGAGATATAGGTGGCTAAAAATTATATGGTAGATATAACTATATCAACGGGCCCAAATCATTAGTATACTAATGCGTTTCCTAATTTAATGGGTGTCCTAATTTTGGATAATTTTGGATACTTTTTATGAAACCCATGTTCGGCATTGACAATTTTGTATAAGGTCAACCCTGGAATAATAAACCCCAAACGGCTGTTTAATTGGGAAGGTACCTGGAGGTTTCTATAAATGGGGGATTCCTGGAAAATCCCAAGCAAAAATGGATGATTTAGGGGGTTACGACACCTCCATGTATATATATAATATAGTTGTATTTAAGACAATGGGATTATCAGTCAACAATGGGATTACTCATATTTAGGATTACTTAACGATGAAACATATTTGGATGTCTACTAATTGCGACAATGAGCAAACAAACGGCTCTCCGGAACGCAAATTATTATCCTTGTTTTCCTAATTAGCCTTCGGTTTGCTAAGGATATGTTTTTTTTAAAGAATTATTTACATATGTGATAGAACATGGAGAATGAATCAACTATCATTCATCATGATTGATTGGGACCAAATAGTATTATACCTGGGAGTACATTCATTTCTCCCGACAATGGTCAGAATCTCGACTCGCTAATACAATTTTTCAGCGTAGCTAAGCTTCATTGGAGGCTGTTGGAGGTCTCAATCCAGTTTTCTGTGTAAATTAATGGAATCCATTGAAAGATGGGATAAGTCACTTGATCAATGGGATAAACAAACATATATAAATCTCTATATATATATATATCTATATCAGGGTAAATTTCATCACGACCGAAGCCTGTTCTCCCAAACCCTGGAATCATGGTTTATGTTCGGGAAATCATCCCCGAAATTATGGCCTTGCTTGCGGGGAGGGGGCCGGCCAAAGGGAAGATCGGTGGCCTTATTTCAGGTTAATGAATTATTATAATTTACCCAGAGTTTTGTATAATTTTGATGAACAACATCACTTGTTGGAGGAGGATTGAGGTGCAATTAATCCTGTATGTTTTTCCATTACGATCCACCAATTCCATCTTGTTTTCAATCCTCCAACCCGACCGGATGGTGCCCTCCAGTTATGTTTGCTGGTTTTTTTAACCCCATGAATACTAGTTCGTTATATCTACCGTAAACCATAGATTTTTGAGCCACACCCAGTCTAGGCAGCCACTTTTCGGCAACTGAACGCTATCCAACGGGGGCCCCATCCTGGGGTCCAAACACCTCAGACTCCGTCGCATATCCATATTGAGTGTATAACCACTCCATAACCCCTTAAGTGGGGATATGGGGATAATTCATATAATTCACATAATTCATATAATTCATAACCCATATAACCCATATAACCCATATAACCCATATAACCCATATAACCCATATAACCCATATAACCCACACATAACTGGTGGTTGTTCACCCATTTTCGGCCACGTCTTCGCCGCCGCATTTTCCGGTCGACAAAAACGTCCGTCTACCTAGGCCATGCGGGGCGCTTGAAGGAGCTGCTGTCGGAGCAAGGTGACGGGACGTTTTTAGGTGGATCTTAAGTGGAAAGCTGTAGGAAAATCTATGGAAATTTATGGGGAAATATGAGAAATCTATGGAAAATCTATGGGAAACTGGAAAACCGAGGAAATCTATGGAAAATCTATGAAAATATATGGTGATGTTTCAGAAATGTGTGATTTTTCCTCGGGATACTTTAAGGGGGATCTCTTGGGAATATCATTCATGTTGCCCCAAAACGGGTGACTTAAGAGAATGGAATATTTTCATGGTGAACTGGTGAACCCTGAAAAGAAAAGGTGCCTTAACCAGGAACCATGGCGGGATTTCATGGGGATACATTGGGGATGTATCTAAGGACAAAACATTAATATGTGTAATTATTTAGTACTAATCAAGAACATCTGGGGTCAACCCTACCTCAATTTGGGATGATTATCGTAATTGTTCTTAACATATTTTTAAGAGTTGGATTGCACCAATACCAGCATTGGTTCATAGAAGATTTACAGGAACCTGCTAACAATTTGATGGACAAAACCACGGTTTTTTGTAACATGTCCCTATACCCCTTAAGGTAAACTCAACGTCCACGTAGCTACGGCGCCATGTCCCATTCAGCTCGATGATTTACCGGGAAACTGGAGGATTTTACTGGAGGAAATAAAGCTGAAGAAATCCACATGAACCAAACAGTGATTTGGCTATGGATCAATAACTATGAAAATACCATTTTTAGTTTGTGATGAACATCCATAAATCCCAGCTATTTTGATGTGAGCAAAAAAGGGGTACTATTGGTTTTGACACACTGCCATTTATAACTTCATCAATCTTCCACCATTTTTGTGGTACTTGAATCAACAAAATGAAGCAACACAATTTCCCCAAAAACGATAGAACAGGTTCATTTGATTACTATTTTGGTAGGACCTAACTTTTCTATCTCTTCAGGGCTTACTATAAAACAATCCAATCTAATTAAACTTGTATATGTTGGATATGTAGGGAATCATGATCCAATTTGTTCCCCATTTTTTTCTTACTTGTGCTTATTCGGGAATGGGTGACAGACTATGAACAATCATCCCATTCCCCCATTCCCTACTTGAATGTGCATCCCACAAATTGCATCCGTGGTTTATGATCCATATACTGGTTGGTGGTTTGGAACACGTTTTATTTTTCCATATATTGGGAATAATAACCCCAACTGACTAATATTTTTCAGAGGGGTTGAAACCACCAACCAGTATAACATTTCATAGATCAATGGGGATATTCCATACAATTCCATATCTGGGGATTGTTGGGGATATGCATGGATACTCCATATATGTATATATAACTGGTCAATGGCCATTTCAGGAACCTAAAGTGGAGCCACCTACCTATAAAGCCTATTTTTTAGGGCTATGTAAGGGAATATACCCACAAAATATTGCCTTATATGGTACTGTACCATTTTAGGATCCTGGAATTCCCATTGAAACTGTGATGACCCTCTGGTAAACTAGCATAGTGAACTGGAAAATCATCACTTTTAAGTTCGGTAAATCAACGAACTAACTGGGCCATTGTCCAGTTCGCAAACTGTTAGTTTACCAGAGGGTATCACCATCATTAAAGCATCATTAATCACCATTGATCACCATTATCACCATTATCATTACACCATTATCCCACCATTGAAGTGAGTTAATGTCAACTCCGGATTAATAAACCATGGTTTATGAAAATTAGGGGGGTACACCTCCAATAGTCATTTCATCTAATACTTAAATGGTACCCTTCCAATTAAACAACCTACAAGGTGGTGCCCCCCCAGTTATAAGTTGGTTTATAAACCCCATTAACTAGTTCGATATATCTACCAAAAACCATAGTTATTAGAGTTATGTTCACCAACTTAGCTAACGAACTGGTACCACCTTGTAGTGATTTTCATTGGGTTATAAACAATGATTTCTGGGAGTTTGAGTAACCAAACAATATGATACAATATGGGGATACTTGGGGATACACGTGGATATGACTGATCCTGAAATGGCCATTGAACCTAGGGGTTTACTAATCCAGGGTTGACATTATTTCACCCATGTTTCATGGAGGCCCGGCGCCCGCCACAGCCTGGCTGCTGTCAGAGTGTCAGCCCTGCCCACGCTGCTTGACGCTGGTGCGGCGGGAGGACGGCGAAGGGCTGGAACGGCCGGGATTACGGCCTGGAAAATCACCATCTTTCATAAGTACCCTCTGGTAATTTAACATAGCCATGGAAAATGGCCCATAGAAATAGATGGTTTACCTATTAAAAATGGTGATTTTCCATGGCTATGTTAAATAACCAGATGGTAAATCATCTCTATACATCTCTATAACTAGGTCAATCTTAGATGGATACAAACTAATCCTGAATAGTCTTTTGGTATGGAATATCTACGTTCAGCAGCAAAGAATTTGTCATTTTTTGCAGGGTATCTGGCTGATTGGCAATCTATAAATGAAGCATTTTCAATAGCTATGTGAAATTACCAGACGGTATCTCTCAGTCGGTGTTAAAAACCCTCGCGATCGTTTCCCTAGGAAAACGATCAAAAAAAATGGTGTGTTTTCCACATCTATGGTTGGTTTAGCAGAGGGTAACTATCCAACGAGGCTAAGGTGGTGCCCCCCCAGTTATAAGTTGGTTTATAAACCCCATCAACTATAGATTTATCTACCATAAACCATAGTTATTGGAGTTATGTTCACCAACTTAGCTAACTATGGGGTACCACCTTGTACCTATTACATATTTTACTGGAACATATTCGATTTATCTCTTACATCTTGGTGTTGTTGGGTCGAGAATTTGCCATCATACATTTAGGCAAAAATCAACAAAATGGATTTATGACATGTTTGATATTTGGGTGATCTCTTTTCCCACTACTTGGTGCATGGTGAATCTACAAATACATGTGTTTCACCGTATTTTGGGACCCCAGGCACCCCAAAATCTGCAAAACCAAGATTTGAGGAACTATATACCACCAACACTCCTTGCCATCCCAGCTCTTTCATGATCTTGGGCGAGCAAAAAATGGGCCAGGCCACAATTTGTGGGGATTTTGTCCCTACTAAATCGAGAAAGCCAGTGACCCTCAAAGGTCCCACTGTCAACCTTTTTTTGCTGTTGGGGTCAAACCAGAACCATCGGAGCTCTTTTTGACCTGGATGATGACTTGGAATATCATTTGGTTATGACATTCACAGTTCGCCATGGTTTGTCGATGGCCCTAATCGAAATAGATGGTTTACCGAACTTAAAAATGGGGATTTTCCATGGCGAACTGTTAAATAAACCACCATTTATAGATGGTTTACCGAACTTAAAAATGGGTGGATCTTTCCATGGCGAACTGTGAATGTCATAACCAGATGGTAACAGCAGTTTTTTTGATGGGAATCACCAGGAAGGATGTTTGCACGTCTTCTGCCGCTGTGGCTGTGATTTTTGCTTCGGTGTCTTGGCCAGTCTTGGCTACGCGGCTCACAGATGGTGAAAACCAAGAGGAGATGGAGTTGAACAAGGGTAGACCGGCTGGTGACAGGTAGTTACACAATTCAATATGCTGCCAGTTTCATGGGAATATTATGGAATATTCAATCGGATATTTATGAATAATGTAAGCATATGTCCCAAGTTTTCCCCGAAATATATCCTGGGTATTGGGAGCAACCCTGGTTAGGGTGAAGTAGAATGAAGTTTACGACGATATTTGGTTAGCCAAAACCTCATGATTTTCAAGGCAATTCAAAACAAGCTCACAATGAGGTCATCATACATAATGATTAGCGGGGGAGACTATCATAGACTATCCCAAAGTGGGTTCGTTCTTTCTTTCTTACTTACTTTCTTTCTTTCTTTCTTTCTCGGGAATCATAGTACTTAATTTGCCCGGATGCTTTGCTGGTTTACTTTTGTTTATCTTACTTCCCTTGTCCCTTATGTGGTCCGCAGTTTCATTTTGTTTGCATCTTTGCTGCTAATTGTGAGAACTCATAGCACCCTGTAGATGAGAATATCGATTGGATATGGAACCATGAACCCCAAAAATCAGAAAAGTCAAGGACACCTGGAAATGCGGTGCGGAAGTCATCACTTTTGTCACATCGTCAACACAAATACTTTGTATTTTTGCGGGAGCTACTGTAAACTGTTGATCAACATGTGGAAACTTCATGAAACTTCGGCATCATGGGAAGTGAAGTATCAAAAATGGTAGCCAAATTGGTAAAAATTGGTCAATTGAGTCAATGGCACAAGGTGGTGCCCCAGTGTTCGCAAAAACGCGACTTGGTGAACATCACGTAAGTTTGCCTCTGGTTTATGGTATATCGACCTACTGAAAGGGATTTAATAGATATGGCAATTCACCATTTCAGAATAGATGATGTCTGGGAAACAAGCATGGATTTCCATAGCATCTTCGACTTCCCAGCCTGTTTGGGTCCGGTGAAGGCCTTTAAATCCCATCACATCCCAGGCTGTGGCGGCCCAGATCCGGAAGGCGATGGTGCCAGTTGGTGCCGCTTTGCATAGGAAAAAAAAGTGACTGACCCAAGAAAGCATGGGGATTTTATATGATTTAGTATGATTTGATTTGATTTACAGTGATTTTTACCTCATCTGATTTTTTTTTAATGGGCTTTAATCTGGTTTCATATGATTCTTAATGGGCTCGGTTGCTGATTGATAGCTAAGCTGGGGGCCACAAAACTCCACAAACTATGGTTGATTAGGGTGAGATAATGAACTAGTGAATGGGTTTACAAAGCAACAAACATCACTGGGGGGGCACCACCCTGCAGTTATGGCCATGAAATAGTGCTCGAAGCTCTTGCTGTAAACGGGTCTGACAATAGGGGATACCCACGAATCGCCGTATCGAAAAATCGGGACAATGATGATAATCCATTGGAATGGGAAGTTTTCCCCAAATTTTGAGACACCAACAATTTTTTTTCGGGACATGAACATATAAGATTTCCAACAGATTTATAGGACCTAAACATCTTAGGTACCCATGATAACCAGCAAACATCTTTCATTTTTTGCAGGCCATCTAAGATTTCCTGCAGGATTATCCGTAGTACTGATTGCGGATCATCTTCACATATCTGGACACAGATTGCAAACTCGATGATTGGTACATCAGGTAGGATCCTCCAAGTAGCATTCCCCTCCAGTGATGATTGTTTGGTTTATAATCCCATCTAGCTTTAGATATAATATATATATAATATGTATATATATATATAAATTATATATATATATAAATTATATATATATATATTATAATACATATCATATCCCCCACTCCAAGCGAGTTAGCCTTAGTTATCTCCTCATTTTCCATGATTATTGATAGTTAATTCCCCATGTCACAATGTGTCTTAGTTGAATTTCCATGCATGGGAATTGTTTGCTCATCAACAACAATGTGGATTCCACTAACAACTGATTCAAACTTATTTTCACTTATTCAGTGCAAACCTTCAGATAGTTGATAAGTTATGCATCATTATTGATCATTTACATTAATGATATTGATGGTCAATCCATGTTAATGCATGTTTTTGATTGTTAGATCAACGTTTAATTCTTAATTGTTATTATTAATTGTTATTAGTTATCATTGATTATTACTGTACTATTATTATTATTATTGCTGATAGTTATTATTCTGATATTAATATTATTATTATACTAATTGATTATTACTGTACTATTATTACTGATATTAATATTATTACTGATAGTGGATTCCAATGGTTATTCAAGGAAATTCTCTGCGCATTCACCAGTGCCTGATACTGCCTCTCCACTCATTTTCCACCAATCTAAGCTCTGACCTGCGGCCCCAAGTAGGTTCTGATATGTTATGACATCTTATTCCAAAGGATATCCAATGAAATTCCATGAAATCACCATTCTGCTCTAACCTCGAAAGGGTATCTGGTAATTCAACATAGCTATGGAAAATGAGCGATGATTTCTTTACTTGAATGGTAGTTTACTCCAAAGCATTGTATTCTCCATTAATCACCATTCACCATCATTAATCACCATAAATTCACTACCATCAACCGTCACTAATGAATCATTATAAACCATTGATCATCAATCACCATTTACCACCGTTAATTGATTATCATTACCCATTAATCGCCATTAATTAATCACCATTAACCAACCATTAACCAACCACTAACCAACCATTCACCAACCATTAACCGACCATTAACCGGCGATTAACCCACCATTAACCGACCATTAACCAACCATTAACCAACCATTAACCAACCATTAATCAACCATTAACCAACCATTAATCAACCATTAATCTCAACCATCAACCAACTATTAAACCATGGAAAATTGCCCATGTTTCTCCAGGCTGCATCTGTCCCTACATGGAGAAGACTCGCGAGGTGGTCTTCGCCGCCTGGCTCCGTACCTCTCCCGAGAGCCCTGTGGAGCCTTGGGCAGCGGGGCGGACTGCTGGGAAGATGTGGATTTTTTTTGCACCAAAAGGGTGATTGAAACCCTATAAAAAATGGGATAAGAACCTTAAGGTTTTTTTATTGTGAGTATGATCCCAGATGACTTGGAATACCTCTGGTTATGACTAACACATAGCGAACTGGAACATCCATTATGGAGGTTTCTAGCTGGGAAAATCATTTGTAAATGGGCCATTTTCCATAGCTATGTTAAATAACCAGAGGGAATATGTGATTTTTGTTGGATTCGATTCAGGAAAAATGGAAAAATTGTGATTGTCCAAAAAAAAGGGGTTGATTTATCCAAGATTCACGTTGTGCTGAAGGGAGGTTTGATAACCAAAACGGAGGATTTCACCAGCAAAACATTGCTGTAAGACCAAAAACAATTTGGACTTTATTCTGGTTGGTGGTTTGGAACATTTTTATTTTCCCATGTACTGGGAATAATAATCCCAACTGACTAGTATTTTCAGAGGGGTAGTTATACCACCAATCAGTATTGTTCTGGCAGGGCTAACGATTGGATTTATGGTGGATATATTGTTTCGTATCCCAGATGGGGTTATGAAGCGACACTATCCCAAAACGATGTTTTTTCATATAAAAGCGATCATAATTTAGCCTATCTGGAATCTCAGATAGAACTTAAACAAATTGTTTTGTAATGTTTATTGGTTGTATATTGTTATATCTCTATTTAAGTGTTGCTTCGGACCCATTCCTGTTCCCCTAAAGTAATCAAATAGTGTAGTTCAGTCCGTAGTTTCATGGCTTGCATTTGGGTAAAGTTTGGTTGGGTATGTTCATAGGATTTTCTTTTGCCAAAATACATAGCCAAACTGGATCGTGGTTTGGAACATTTTTTTTCCATATATTGGGAATAATCATCCCAAGTGACTAATATTTTTCAGAGGGGTAGTTATACCACCAACCAGCAAAAAATATACAGCCCACTTTCTATAAAGATACGTTGCCCAGCAGGGCACCAACCAGTGGCCTGGCGGATGACGAGCTCCTGACGGTGGATGGGCCAGCGAAATCCTGCACCAGTTTTCACCATCCAAGGCGGTGCAGGATTTCGCTGGCCCATCCACAGTATGAACTGATGGAATTTACCACCAGATGAGGCCAGTGCGTGCCACAGTTGACAGTTGCTGACAGTTGATTCAATTTGCACTCGTTCATTTATCATCATTTATCCACGGTCTTAGACTTTTAATTCACCTGAATTTTGGATGGTTTTGTTGTGTCTCCAATGTTATGTCCAATTTTTGAGACATGCTGAAGTGATAAAACCCCCGAGGCCCAAAAACGGGTGAATCATAACCACAGTTCGTCTCCCCCGAAACGTTTCTACGGTGCGTCTACAGTTTTTCAGACAAAAAAATAGTGATCAACATCTGGTTGGTGGTTTGGGAATGTTAATCCCAACTGACGAACTCCATCATTTTTCAGAGGGGTAGGGCTCAACCATAGTTTATATTTAAATCTCTTAGCCGCTAAAGCATGCCTTAGCTATAATTTGATATCAGTTAGATACAAGATTATTGTGCATATATATATATATATATTAGACTGTATATGTACATATATAAATTCATGATATAGGTCCCCAAAATTGATCTCCGGGAGTTCCTATTCCCAACATCAACGGTTACCGCGTTGAGATGTCAGGAGTGGCTTTGGGAATCCAGGGCTCGGGTGGAGGAGGAGAAGTGCGGGGGTGGGGAAGGCTGGGAGATGCGAAAATGATGGGAAAATGATGGGACATGTTTTGGGGAAATCCAGGAACTAGAGATTTCAATAGGAACATAGAACCTAACCGGCTCCAAGTACAATCATGTGGAGCTGGAGCCAAGTTGGAGAGTTCTATCCCATACAAAACCTGGTTGGTGATGACTGGAACCATGGAATTTTATGACTTTCCATATTAATTGGGAATAGTAACCCAACTGACTAATACTTTTCAGAGGGGTAGGCTCAACCACCAACCAGAAAACCATATTCCACCTCAAAATTCCTCAGCTGGAGACTTTTTTCTGGCGTTTTTGACCACCTGGACCAGGAGCGTTTTCTGAGTTCCCTCCACTTCTTCTTGTGGATGGCCGGAGCCGAGGTTGAGGCCCCCTGGAGCGAGCAGCTTGAGCTGATTTTAGATGATCCCAAACCGGAAACGATGTGTTTTTCGCCAGCGAAGATCTGGTAAAATGTTCCATAACTTGGGAAATTGCGAAATTGAATCGTTTAATATATTTGGGAAAAGGGTCAGTAATACTGTAGGAAGGGATTAGCCATTCAACATGTTTTTTGGGGGTAGATGGGATCGGTTTTCTTGTGGCTCATGTGACTATTATAGATGATCCAACAGTTCAGAGTGGATGTGGGCGTCACATTTTCGAGGTTAGATGGAAAACAGGGGAAACATAGCCACTAAGCCGAGAAAACACTGCCAATATGAGAAGATAATCATTCTGGAGGCATGGACCCGGACATGTCATAGATAGAATTTGTTTCAGAAACCCTGGGTTGTTGGCCTTGTAAAGAAGAAACACCATCTCAAGACTTGAGATTGGGAGAGATGTCTATTGTATATGTATATATGTATATATACATGCTTGTATATGCACTCAATGTATAAATCTCTGGTTGGTGGTTTCAAACATGTTTTATTTTTCCATACATTGGGAATCATACTCCCATTTGACGAACTCCATCATTTTTCAGAGGGTAGGCTCAACCACCAACCAGATATGCACTGAAATCGAAGTTTATGTCTCCGCGGGTGCAGCATAGCAACGAAACGACCGTGAAACCTTTTCTGGTGAATCATCCCATAGGGAAGTCCTTCAGCTGACTTCAGCGTATTGCAAATTCTACTCATAGTGTACCCAGATTCTGACCAGCCCTGAAACACTAAGACTAAGATTGGATAAGATTATCCATGGTCGTTGATAGATAAAAAGACCCAATTCTGACCGTATCCATGGTTGTTCGTGATTAAGATTGGCAACGCCTACGGTCAAAATTGGTTTTTGAAGATGATCTTCTGGAAAGGTTTTTGCAGCCATTTTTGTTGGTTTCCATGATGTTCGGTGACAAAAAAAGGGCTGCAACGCAGGTAGAGCCTGATGTTTTTGTTTCTTACCCCAAGCTCACTATCTGGAAGACAGGATGGAGGCTGCCTGGACAAGTAGGTTTTACTGGGTTCTACCGTTCTACCTGTTGAGCTGCTCAGGTCAGAGGTCCAGCTGTTTTTTAAGTGAAACGGCCAGAAATGGTGAAACTTTTGGAGGCCACATGGAGGCCACCGAGATTCACAGAGAAGAGAAGCCAAACCGTTTGCACCCAAACGAAGCACCAAGAACCAGCAAAAAAACTGCTTGGTGCTTTGGAACATGAATGGATTATTTTCACCAATAGTTGGGATGATGATCCAATCTGACGAACCCCATCATTTTTCAGAGGGGTAGGGCTCAACCACCAATTAGAAAAGATCCAAGAAGGCGAAAAGAGCCATGTGCTATCGCGGTCATCATCATCATCATCATCCTCATCCATTTTTGGCCATTAATAACCAATAATAAACATTAACAACCAATAGTAAACATTAACAACCATTAATAAACATTAACCATCATTGACATTAACATGAATAGCCATTAAAATAACCATAATAACAACAGTAACATTACCATTAATAAACATTAATAGCTGGTTGGTGGTTTGGAACATTTTTTATTGTTCGATATATTGGGAATAATCATCCCAACTGACATAACAATTAATTAACATTACCACTAACAACATCACAACATTACCATTTATAAATGTTGATAACCATTAATAACCACATATTAGTTGAGCCCCTGGTATTAACCCCAGGTTATAACTGGCTTTATTTAGGCGTCCGCCGAGGTCACCCGGAGACACGACCGACACCACGACCTCGGAGCTGCAAGGAGCAGAAAAACGACACGGCCACGGTGGTTCCTGTGATGTTTTTTAGGGTGATAGATTGATACACGTATTTAGATATATATGATTTATATGATTTATAGTGTTTATATGGTTTATATTAATAGTGGTTTTTATGGTTTATATTGAAAAACTATTGTTTATATATGGTTTATATTGGTTATATATGTTTATATTGCTTATATCATTTATATTGTTTATGGAATATGTTGGAATGTTATGGAATATGTTGGAATATTGTGGAATATTTTGGAATATTGTGGAATACTATGGGAATGAGTGATTTTCATGGAATATGACAATGATATACGGCCATTATATAGAATATAAAAGTATCATTATCGTGGGTGAATTAAACCGTAAAATACGTTGATTCTTGATGGAATATTCACACGGATACAGAATGTAGTACAGAAACGGTTGGCCCGGAAGTCATTCAAGCGTTGTGTTGGAGCGACACCTTTACTGTTCATTTACAGTGTTTTGTAACATATCCTAGTTCCAAGGGTATTTCATGGCTCATCCCACGAATCCTAAGTGGGTTATATCCCTGGTTATAAGATGTTATAAGTGGGATAAGTAGGAGGGTTTATCCACTTACAACTAGGGTGAAGTAACCTACTTAGGATTCGTGGGCTGAGCCACCAAGTAGTCCACTCATTGAATTTGTCATTTCGAGTCGGGATTCGTGACCTGGCAATCAGCTGTCCTTTGTCTCTGGCCACAAGGCAGTGGTGTCTCCAACTGGCGCTACGATCTCCCCTTGTCGGTGAATTTTCCTGATGGGTAAGCAGTTCCTGGTAACACATTCATCCAACTTTGCCATGTGGTGGTATCAATGATCACTGGTTGGTGGTTTGGAACCATGGAATTTTATTTTTCCATTCAGTTGGGAATGTCATCATCCCAACTGACGAACCCATATTTTTCAGAGGGGTAGGCACCAACCAGATTATATCCAATTTCACCCACACTGTGGATGGTTTGTGGCATTGGGTTTACCTCACTGTTGGTGAAAAACCACGGTTTGTTTGAGACTGGGCGGAGGGCAGGCCTGATCGCGAGGTGCGTGAGGTAGTATGAAATACCAGTTCGTATGTTTATATAAATGTAGTTACCGTAATTTTCCGCGTAGAAATTGCCAGTCTCATTTTTGGACACACCCATGTTTTGCATATAGTTGGTTAGTGATGTATCACATGAATTATCTCCATATTAAGTCCCTTAATAAAGTCTTTATTTTCTTGGTGAAATCACGACAAAATCAGCTTTTTTTAGATGTTTACCCTAACAAAAACCCACTTGAAATCATTGTTTTTATGATGAAATCAACGCGGTTCCTGTTGTTATTACCCATATGTACATATATATGATTTAATGGGATTAAAATGGGATTTAATGGGATATATGATATATATGATGGTTACCCTCTGGTAAACTAACATAACTATGGAAAGATCCACCATTTTTAATGGGCAAATCAACTATAAATGGTATTTTCAATAGCTATGTTAAATTACCAGAGGGTATATATATACATAGATCCCATGTTCCATTTTTAAAATCCTAAGAAATGCGTTTGTCTGAGTATGGGGTTCACTTTTACATGTTTGTATTGACCTAAAGCATTTTCAAGCAAACCCAAATGGCTATGAGTCAAAAACCCTTGCACCCTACCCTAAGTCATAGCTGGCTAATGGAGCTTTATTCCTCCAAACATGGTAATGACAGGTTTTGACCCATCTGCAAATGATAAACCTCATTTTTTCCCATGAAAAATCCCTGATTTTCCAGGACTCGATCCTATCCGATGGCTTCCACAAGGAGGATGTTCTCCTGCGACCTCACCCTTAGTGATTTTCACTTGGGGTTTGGGTTTGGAGGGTTTTCATTTTAGGGAATAGTGTGTTTTTTCCGTTTAGAGATTTTTGTGTTGGATTTCTGTTTCACAGCTTCTATGCTTTTCTGCTTTTCCCTGCTTACCTGCTCTCTTTTTTTCTGTGTTTTCCTGCTTTTCTGCTTTTCTTTTCTGCTTCCTTGCTTCTTTGCTTCTGCTTTTCCCTGCTTTTCTTGCCTAAACGCTCTTCTGCCTTTCCCTGCTTCTATGCTTACCTGCTTTTCCTTGCTTCTTCGCTTATGTCCTTTTCCATGAAAGCCATCTACCAGGTTTGTTAGGGGTTGGTTCAGGGTTTACTTAGGTTTGGTTTAAGATCTATCTAGGGTCGGTTTAGGATCTATTGAACATTAAATAGGTTTTACGGTTTATTTACATGTTGTTGAAAATCTCTTTAGGGTTGGTTTAAGGTTCGTGTTGGGTTGGCTTAGGGTCTATTTGGACTTTGTTTTGGTTTGTTTAGGGTTGATTTATGACCTATCTAGGGATGGTTTGCGGTGTGTTTCGATCTATTCAATGGTCTGTTCAAAGCTTATTTGGAATGGGTTTAAGGTTTATTTAGGCTTGGTTTAACATCCAATTTAGGGTTGGTTTAGGATCTATTAAAGGTTGGTTTAGGGTTTATTTAGGCTTAGTTTCTGATTCATTTAGGGCGTGTTTATGATTTAGACTTGCTTTAGTTTTTTTAGGGAGATGGTTTATATAGGGTTAATTTAGGCTTGGTTTAGGGTTTATTTATATGATGTTTCTTAGGGTTTATATATAAGAAATTACTTTACTTCGTGTGATCCCCACCATGACATTTATCGATTTGTTACTGGCAAATCTTCTGGCATTCTATCTGGTATTCTATCTGGCATTCTATCTGGCATATCTTCTGGCATTCTATCTGGCATATCTTCTGGCATATGTTCTGGCATTCTACCTGGCATATCTTCTGGCATTCTATCTGGCCAGCATGCTGGCACTTTATCTGGCATATCTTCTGGCAATCCATCTGGCATTCTATCTGGCATATCTTCTGGCACTTTATCTGGCAAACTATCTGGCATTCTATCTGGCATATCTTCTGGCATTCTATCTGGCATATCTTCTGGCATATGTTCTGGCATATCTTCTGGCATTCCATCTGGCATTCTATCTGGCATATCTTCTGGCAAATTATCTGGCAAATCTTCTGGCATTCTATCTGGCAAACATTCTGGCACTTTATCTGGCATATCTTCTGGCATATGTTCTGGCACATCTTCTGGCATTCTGCCTGGCATATCTTCTGGCATATGTTCTGGCATATCTTCTGGCATTCCATCTGGTATTCTATCTGGCATATCTTCTGGCATTCTACCTGGCATATCTTCT
>Ga0126342_10005798_pt1 | contig 21705 bp, 19 predicted proteins | sample Cyp1metagenome_FD_92528 | JGI IMG/M metagenome (GOLD analysis project Ga0126342, IMG submission 92528) | Coral microbial communities from Lord Howe Island, Old Settlement Bay, Australia - Cyphastrea 1 metagenome | ecosystem: Host-associated > Invertebrates > Cnidaria > Coral ... | reverse complement strand
GGCGGCATGTTTTTCTGCCTCCGAACAGTTTTTGTATGTTTGTCATTTTGCATGCGTTTGCCGGTTTTGAAACGGCGAAAAAACCCAACGAAACGGCGAAAAAACCCGACGAAACGGCGAAACAAATCAAGAGCCTAAAATGTTGAAACTGAAGCGGCGAAAAAAAACTGGAAACGGCGAACATTTAGGCAACCGGCGATATTTATTGCTGTTTCGGATTTCGAGCGATAATTTTGCACAGGTGGATTATCCAGGTATATGGTGGCATTTACCATCAATATACCCCAAATGTTAGCATGTATACCATACATGGATCCTATGGGAAATTGATGGGAAAAAAAAATGAAAAAAAATCCGACTTGAGTTTCCAGCCTGGAAATGATGCCCACTTGAGTCTTCAACTATTTTCCACGACAAAATCCCGGCAGAATTCTGGAAAATGTCGTGCCTCTCACGTGGCTAACCTGCACGATTGGGGGCTATTGGGAAATCATCTAACCGGAAAGAATGTTTTTTTTTTTTAATATATGGGGATATTGATATCATGGGGATATAATTGATATATATATATATTGATATACTATACTGGGAATATAGCTCACCAATGCTCACCAACAATATGATCTGGATTGGTCATTTTGGAGAAATCTTAATTGGAATTGGAAACCATGGTAATCTGTTGCCTTTTTTCCTGTAGATCCTGTAGATTGTCGAACCATGTCGAACCCATTCTGGGAGTTAGGGCCAGCGCGCCTTGTATCCCAGTGATATGGACTAAGAGAGAGACACACACACACACAATAATAGCATCGCGGAAAGGGTATCCCTGATTACATGTGTTACACACCGCGAGTAAACAACTAAGACATACTAAGACTACATACTGCGGAGGATATCAAATAGATTCAACTAGCAAGTTTAGGATTCATCTCAGGATTGATTGTCGCCCAGTTGCCCAGGATGTCCCAAAAAGGGGACCCTTCATAGCTCGAGCTGTTTGATCCGCTTGATCCTTCAGAATTCCTGACCACTACCCTCTGGTAATTTAACATAGCTATTGAAAATGACCATTTATAGTGGATTTACCAATTGAAAATGGTGATTTTCCATAGCTATGTTAAATTACCAGAGGGTATGGTGGTGCAACTCACACAAATTGGAAATATGATGAAATATGACCCCAAAATTGGCCTTGATATCTGGACGCTGGTCAGATATCACGCATTGGGATATCGTTCAACCTCCGGGGTGCGCAGGTGCAACCAAGCAACACGAAGGACTCTTCCCAGGAGCTAGGTCTCAAGGCCCTGGAGAGGTAGAACAGCCTGAAATCTGGTCCCAAATGGTCCCAATTCTGGTCCCAGTCATGCCATCTCTTGATGGCCATCTGGGGCCTAAAAATGAGTTCAGCATCCATGTATAGATGGATTGCTTTATATAATGTATCTCGATTGCCAAGATTGACCTCAAAAAATGGATATCACATATATATATATATCAACCTGACAAATTTTGTGGCACCGTTCGTTTGGTGGCTGATTTTGGACCTATACCCATTCATAGAACTTAGGCTTCTCCCAACCCGAAAATAGTCACCGCAAGGACCATCATATATTAGCCTCCTGCCTCCATTCGCTATCCAATCCAATCTGTGGGAGGTTAATCCAATAACTCAATCATATCTTATTCAGTCCTAGGAATGGTGGATCTAGTTCAATAGTTACAGAAAGTTCTGTATACTTCAACCATTCATAGTCTTCGTACCAGACTCAGATTGTATAGCACAGCTTTTGCAAAGCACCTGTGGCAAACGGGAGCAATCAAAAATGAAAAAATGAAAAAACATATTGTAACATCTACAATCCCTTCTCCCTATTACTAAATGTCCCTCAAATAATAAAAGCTACCCCAAATTATTTGTTTGGGAAATTTCAGACTGTTCAATTTGATTTTAATTGATCCCCTTTAGAAAACAATGTAAAAATCAAGGTCCATTTGAAGGTTCTACCCCCCTATAATAAAAACTAGTTCAGCCCGGGGTGTTTTTACTATGCTCCGTTAGTTAAAATCGAAAATTTCAGTTTTTTTATGTTTTTTTTAAGGTTTTGATTTTAATTTTGGGGAAAGCTTTGAAATCCAATTTCTGGCGATATTTTAATTAGATCATACAAGCGAATTTAACTGATTGAAATTGAACATTTTAGATTCTTTATTGTGTTTTATATAATCTTGATATTAGGGGAAAGCTTCAAAATCCAATTTTTGGCAATATTAGATTATAAAAGGGAATTTAATTGATTTTGAAATCATTTGTTTATTCTTAAGGTTTCTAATTTAATATTAGGAGCCAGTTTTTCCCCTGAATATTAAATACCCCCTAATAAAAACTACCCCTAGGTTTTATCATGTGGGGGGGACGTTAAATATGAGGCTGAAGGGATTCCATAATTTCTATGTAAATTCTATGTCAATTCATCCCGTTTTTTGCTGCTGATGTTCCCATTTCTTCTTGGCAACGGTCCCCCCATTCGCAGTCGCGCAACACGTAGGTGCCGCGCGTGTCCGCCTTGACCTCGTCGTGGGATGCACGGCGGACCAGGTGGTCGTTGTAGAGGTACCAGTGACCGTCCTCACCTGTGAAACATCCAGGAATTGTCCAAAGTCATGGGGATGGTAGCCCCAGATTTGATGATTACCCTCTGGTAATTTAACATAGCTATTGAAAATGGCCATTTATAGTGAGTTTTCCCATGAAAAATGGTGGATCTTTCCATAGTTATGTTAAATTACCAGAGGGTAATCCATGTTAATCCTCACTTTCCCTCTGAAACATTTTGAGGTTCAGGTTAAGCCATGGGATTAGACATAGACGAAAGTTGATACAACAATGCTGACTTGGGGATCCCCCATGTCTTAAGAATCTGGGATTTGTTCAACGAAAATCTTTAGGACCAGAAATATGTTTCACCATAAAATGACCATTTTTTTCTTGAGTTGCGGACATTTTATGAGTTTGACCTAGTTGAACGGAAATGCTTGGAGGAACCCCTCCATTTTCGGGGGGCAAATCTATGTTTTCTGCCAAGGTGAACCTTGAAACTAAGCAATGCTGCATGTGAAATTATGTTGCTATGGCGGGCAGATTTTGAAAATGGGCTGTCATTTGGTCACCAAACCAAGAACGTCTGCTCGATTTTTGGCCATCCAATGGTGGTGTTTTTTATGTGTCAATAGTTCTTTGCCGGAGCCGTCTTACCACCATTTTGAATCATAATTTTAGATATCAATTGAGTCTTAAGGAAACAAAAAGGCCGCTGATACAGCCGCTCGTGAAACTGTGGCTTTCCCTTTGCATGTGAGTCTATAGCGTGTCAAAGGGATCCAAAGGCATTGCCAATGGCATAGCAAAATTTGTACGCTTGATGTTTTCATGGGAATTCTAGATTACTATTGGAACCAACATCAGGAGTTCGAACAAATAATACTTGAAAAAACTTTCCTCGCAGACTTGTACCCAAGCGACCATGAAAGTGGCAAACGTAAACGTAAACCCATCGTAAACCCATATCCCAAACCCATTGTAACATTGTAAACCCATCGTAAAGCCCGTGACTTTACAGTCCCCAAATAATTGATAGCTGCCATTGACTTTGTGTGCCTGACAGGTCCCCAAGGACATACTATGTGTTCACAAAGGCTGACGAGCGACATGATCGCACGTATGCTTGGTAATGACCAACGGAAGCTGTTCCAGAATGTGTGATAGTACCTTGCTGCACCCAGCGAGTTTCCAAGGATCCTGAGGTTGTCTCCCGCATTCTTTCCCTTTCATGAGTGAATTTGAACCATCCTCTCAACTAGATTCCACCCAAAAAAACATCGCTAGCAAACGTGTTTGATCAAGACTTGGAGACAAATTCACCAGTCACCTTCCCAAAAAGAAGTTCTATAGAGATTATAAAAGCTTTTCTCAGCTGATCCATGGCTGACCGGCAGCAGTCGCTGAAGACCCACTCTTTCACGAGGTCTTTGCACACCCTTGCATCACTGTCATGTCCTCCTATATGTCATCCACTACCAGAAGAATCAAACTCTGCCTTTACAAAAAGACAATGAAAGAGATGACACTCTAAGCTCTTCATTGTAGAACTGTTTCCGTATGTGTCCATGTTGCGTTAAGGCCAAAAACCTCCGGCTGGGCCGCCCCATGGTTCCCATGTCTTGATTCCCTGCAGTCAGAATGCCAAGGAGGTCATAGGTCACATCCATTTCCTTCAGCACATCCATGTCCAATGGCTCACTCTTCCCAGCCTCTTCAGCCTCTTCAGCCTCTTGGGAGGACCTGATTCAGTGGATTTTTCTTGGCAGAACTTGGGCTTAACCAAATAAATACCAGGAAACCATATGAAACCATGGGTATTCACTAGTATTTGCACGTGTTTGCCATCTGATCCATCCTGGCAACCATTCGCGTCATCATCCAACTCGCTGCGAATTGGGTGCAGGTCAAATTTTAAGATCAAGGATTCTAGGAACCACAAATTGGCTGGTCGTGTTTGAGATTATCTACCCTCCCGAAGACTAAGATGGAATCCGAAAGAAGGCGGTTGGAAAATAAATTTCCACTTGGAAATCGCCATTTTGGTGTACCGAAATTATACAGATGTTTGGGTGCAAATCCTCCCACAATTGGGGTACCCAATGACGTTTTAAAGCCATTTCAGTCCAAAAAACACGAGTTTCTGTAGCATTTCAGGGCTGCTGCGATAGGGCGTTAGCTCCAAACCCTCCAATGGGAAGCTCACTGCGTCATTCAGGCGATGTCTCCTGGTCCGACCGATGGTGAAGAAAAATGACCCAGGGTCATTGGCTTAGGCTTTGGTAAATTACCATTGCGCTTGACATCGCTTGACCTTCTCTCCCTTCTGAGGGATAATTCACTTGAAACAGAAGATATAAGACAGAAAGCATATATAAGAGTACAGTCAACTGCCAAAAGGTGATGTGGAAAAATCCAGCAATCCACCTAGTAACTTAGTAACAAGGCCAAGGATCTGCCCATATCTGAAGTCAAATCGTTTCAGCTGCAGCATCAGCACTGGCCTCGGCTGCGGCTTCAGCCATGTTCTTTATTCATTGATGTCATCATCTTTCAGCATGTTTCATCCACCCCACCTGGCACCTCCGAAAAAACAATCCCTAGCAGTAGCAGCCCAGCCGACATCGAGTGACGGCAGCATGGCCAGGGAAACCTTGCTAAAGGCTTCAACTTTCCGCTCGCAGTGCTGACAGAAAAGCCCATTCTCCTGGGCAACTGGGCGTTCCAACCGGGACCCTCAAAAAAAGGATGCAGATACCCTCTGGTAAACTTACATAACTATGGAAAATGAATCGTTTATAGTATATAGATGTTTTGCCTATTCAAAATGGTGATTTTCTATATTGTATTGTTAGTTTACCGGAGGAGGTATATATACCGATATTCTTTGACTTCCAACGGTCCAAGCTGTATCATCGTGATATTTCGTCCAATCAGTTCATCTCTTTGAACATAACCCAGACAGCGGCCTCATCGAGCTGCTCGGCGTCAGTGAGCCACTGGAAACAACTCAGAAGGCTCTCCTCTACCAATGGACATCCAACCCCTTCGAAGATTGACTCATGCAGTTTGAGAAAACAGAAAACCGTACGGACAAAAAAATCAACCTTTGGAATGTCCAACTGCCCAAGTTTCTTGCCATGTCGCTTTGGACAAAATGATGCAAAATGTCCATCCTGCTGGCTATTCCTGACATCTGCCCCATGGTCACCTCTGCCTGTATTTGGACACATGGCTTGCATGTTTGCATTTTGTGTGCGCAACTGTTGACCCTTGGATGTTTCTGGTCTGGGTCTTAATGCACCCTTTTACTTAATGCACCCCAAAAAAATGATAATTGATATTCAAAAGTGGTGTTGACCTTTCCTATACCTGCTCCAAAATTGATGGGTCTAAGATGGTCTAAGGCCTGTCCACATGTCCAAAACGCTTAAATCCCAGTTGGCACTCCTGAAAACCACCCGATCCATTGGGATTTTTGAGACAAAAATGCCCCAAAGTCACTGGTTATTTCTCCTTTTCCCATTCGAATATGTTGCCATTCTATATCATGTCATGGCCCCAATTTCCGACACCCCCAAATAGAACATCATATTGTTGGTTCCACATCCCAATACATTCCCAACAAAAAACTGGTTCATGCTGGTTCTATATACACTTTTATTTGTTCCTCTTGTTTTAATGTCTGCTTCCCGGTTTTTTTTTGGCTATATTAAACCATGGTTAAACATCCTTCAACATCCTTAAAGATGGTCGAGATTTCCTTAACGGAGCCGTTCCCTGGGCGCCTGTCCTCCAGCGGCGAAGCAGGGGACTGCGTCACCTGAATGGAACTTTTCAGCAGAGAGGCGGGCGGAAAGTCCCAGTGAAGCACCAAATGTTCGCCTCGCGGGACGCGAAAACCTATGGATTGGTTTTGGTGGGAAAATCTTAACCGGAAACCCATGGGTTTTACCCTCTGGTAAACTAACATAACTATGGAAAATCACAATTTTTAATGGGAAAATCCACTATAAATGGTCATTTTCAATAGCTATGTTGAATTACCAGAGGGTATATGTTTTTACCATCAAATATAGATAAATATCGGGATTTCCCATGGGTTTTACCATCAAATAGAGTTTTTAACCATGGTTTTTCACCATCAAATTGATCGGGATTTCCTGATCCTAAGATTTGATGGGATTCTATGGCAGCCGGTGCGGTTGGTGGAGGATTTCAAGGCGAACTTTCTTCTTTTTGCAAATACCAGGGTAGAAAAGATAGAAGAGTATCTGATATGAGCTGATATTATCTGATATTATCCTGATCCAATTGGGAAATATTCAGAGACCAAAAGGCAAAAGGAATGCATTCAATGGGTTTGCTCCACCTTACCCTTGAGCCTTAAGTTTTTGGATGCTACGAGTACCAAACAAACAGGCCGCCCACACTAGCGTTCAGTAGCTTCGGGTCGCCCTGGACACCAGCATGTGCTTCCCAACAAGGCTCGCAGTGGGCAAATGCTAGCTTCAGATTGCAGTTTCAGGTGCTATGTTACACAATTAGCTGCTGACCCCGTGATGTACGCAAGCAAGTGCTTAGAAGGCTTAGAATTCTGGCGCCGGTGGCATAAACCACGAACCATCCTGGGGAACAATGGGGAAAATTGTCGGCCAAACAGTTTTTGAAAAAGCTGGCACCGATTTGGCACCCTCGCCCAAAGTCTCATTCTGTCTCGTTTCTTATGTTTCTTGTCCAAACGATCCAAGCTGCCATGTCTCAATCATCATTGAGAACAAAAAAGGACAGTTTGGCATTTATAATATTTATGTATATATATATATATAGCTTAGCAATTATTTTACGGGCCAAAGCAACCAACTTTGTGATAGTTTGCGGGCTCATTCGTGCCCATGTCCAAGCCACACACCGATTAGTTCCATTGCCACGTGGCAGTCCCTCAACGTCACCAGCCCATCACTGCGCAGCTGCGTCTCAGCGTGCAGGGCATCCCAACCTGCGCTGCTTTGGAATAGGCTCCAGTCAGTCGCGTCCACGTTGTACCTGGCTGACTAAGGCGAAACTCTTCCAGTCGGATTGATTTTCAGCATCACTCAGTTATGGCCATTTATCAGTTATAAGTACTTATAACCCCATTTATAGAATGTATAATCCCATTTATAACCAGTTATAACTGGTAAATTGCCAGAACTTGGGGATGCCTTGTCAGGTGGCAATACTCAAGGCGACCTCATGAATCAAGATAGGGTCATGACATGTCATGACCCAGCGGCCTCAACATCAGTTGCACCTGAATCGCATCAATCAGCATCTCCATGTTTGTCTTTGTGTCCTCAGATGTGGAATGATCATGATAGGGGAATGTGTCAAAACCCCTGGTGGCTTCAAACCAGAATCACTGCTGGTGTTCATCGCAATTCATCACCTGTTTTTGACCAGCTTCATCTCGTCCAAAGGCCACTTTGGAATGGCATCTTACATCTAGCAATCTGCCATTGCGAATTTCCTCGCCAAAATCTTGTCTGTTGCCGGATTTCACTATGATTTTGACTACCCAAGACTAAACATAAATAGATTGACAGCTCCGTAATATCAATGACAAATCTCAGCTCAAAGGCCAACTCACTCATCTGTTGGTGCAGTTGAAATCCAGCATTTCAGGGCCAGGCACCTTAACAAACCAGTAATGAATAGTTGCAGCAAACAAAAAGGAACATGAGTTCTTAGTGAAACCTCATTGTCTTTTTCCGTAGGTCGAGAAAAAAAGAACAGCCCACAACCTCTCGGCCCGCATTTGGGGTTTATGGGGGATATAACTATGGTTTTCATATGGGTTTAGCCAACTTATCACTGGGACTCCCTCTGACAACCTTTGAAAAAAAGCCCAAGGTTCCATGCAGAACAGGAGGGGCACGCCCAAGAGTTTTCGTCCCAGAGTCCTGAACTCCGCTAACTCCGGTGCCCTAAATTGGGGGTACTCAACATATTAAAGTATTGTATATATAAATTAGGAAAAAAATAATTTGGTGTGATGTAAGGCCTAAAATAATGATAGTACCAAATTATTTTTTAACATGCATTTATTGATTTTATATATGAGTAAGGTCAATGTAAGGCCTAATTTTTTTTAGGAATACCCCAAGGTATGGCGTTGCATTGCATATCATGGCACAGTGACGGTATGTGACGGTACCTCCATTTTTTGCCCCGGTTGTTGCAGTGACTCGAAATTACGCCACCTAAAAGTCAGTGCACTGCCTGATTGAAACACACATCGCCATGTATGCCTTTGGTGAACCTACAATAGATGGATAATGCTGGTTCGCATGAGTGTAATTACAAGGAGAAGGAAAAATTACCATTTGGTTATTTAACATAGCCATGGAAAATGGCCCATAGAAATAGATGGTTTACTCCTATTAAGAATGGTGACATCCAAATCAGTACATCCAAGAATCCAGTTCACACGGACATGCACCACCACAGGAGACTTCTTCCCATCCTTTACAAACTCTGGGGCCATAGCATCACGCCAATATGCTCGCAAGTCTGAAGGAGAATAGTCCGAAGAATATGCAGCCAACAACTCTGGAAAGGTATACCTTTGCAGCAAGGGCTGCGGAAATTGAAGGGGCCCGCTGTCCCGGCAAGCAACCTCTGGCAAAAAAAAGTTCATTCCATCTGGGGAAAAACATAAATAAACAGCAAAAATAGCAATGGTTCCCTTGCCAACCCGTATACACATGTTTGCAATCAATGTGGATTATACATCATTGTGTTTCATGAATTGCCATTGATTCTCATTTATCATCACTGATTATCATTAATTCTTCAATATACTCGATACAGTATAGGTTAACGTTATTATTACCACTATTATTCCTATCATCATTACTATTACTATTATTAATGCTAGCATCATGTTTATTATTTATTGCAGGAATATCATCTATATATTATATATATATAAGTTTATAAGTATAATATATTTTATATCTCTCTCTATTATAATTAATTATATGACTATATAATACTATATATATTCTTATGACATCTTATGACTATATTGTGACCCCCAAGAACTCGGCCAAGCTTCACCTTGCCATCCTCCGGACACACGCGCCGCGCCGCCGCATCCGCCGCATCCGCCGCTGCATCGCTGCCCGCGGCGAAGGCGCGGATGGCCTCGGTATCTTCCAACTCGTAGACGAGAACGGGGAGATGGCCCGGCAACAGCTCGTGGTCCTGGAGCCAAGGACACAGCATCATGCTTATAGATTCATATAGATTCATATTCTAACCATGTATATAATACATGTGTATGGTATAATTGTGTATATCTAATATTGTTATATTGGATTATGAAATACATTTGAATTCTTTTATCTCTCTAGCTGCTATAGCTCTCTCCATCGCCATCTCCAGGAGTCCAGCTCTATCTATCTATCCTATCTAAGCTAATCTAAGCTAATCGATCTATGAGTCTATTATAGTCTATTCATTCACCCATCCTTCCACAGAAAAACGACATCTACACCTCATTTTACCTCTGCAACAAGGTGGGATGAACTGAGCGAAACAGCTGAGGAGCATCCTTGAGACAGGGGAGGATTTTTCACATGAAATCACCGGTTTTGGATAAACCATGACAAACCATGATAAACCACCACAGCTATCTGATTATCCGTGATCCATACCTGGTTTAATCCTGGTTCTAGTCGAATCTGCGGATATACCCGTGTCCTCAATTGTCCTCACTCATCCTGAGTCATCCTCTTCAACTGGTCGGTTGATACAGGTTCCCTATGGTTGCCGTGTCAATCATGTCATGTAGGTTTGTGCGCGCCAGAACAATTAATAACAGGCCTCGGCCATCCTTGGCCTCTGCGTAAGCATCAGCCAAAAGGGGTGACCTGGACTTTGCTTGTTCGTTCCGATACTCTTGCATTCCCATTTTGCAGGCTCTGGCATCCCATTTGGTGGTAAAAAGTCCTCACCTTTGGAGCCAAAAACCCACAGATTAAACTTGTCCAAAAATAAGGTGATTGCCAAATTGCTATTTAATTACACCCAAAGCCTAATGGTTTATCATCAGTTTTGGATAGTTTTGGGGTATGGAGTGATATAGCTCATCTCCATTCATTTCCATCCATTTCCGGAAACCCCAAAAAAAACCAGGTGCTGTTTCCGCAGTTCCTCCTCAAAATGCCGCCATTTTCCATCCTCCAGCACTGCTGCGAGACACAGCTCTCCTGGGATCAAGGCCACCAACTGCAAAGATTGCTACCAAAAAAGGCATTTTGTTGTCCCAGTGAGAAAGGCAATGTTTACAGTTTACACGTGACACGAGTAGTTGATCATTACAACTACAACAATAGCAACAACAACAACAAGAACAAGAACAAGAACAACAACAACAAACAAGAACAAGAACAAAAACAACAACAACAACAACAACAACAACAACAACAACAGCAACAGCAGCAGCAGCAACAGCAACAGCAACAGCAACAACAACAACAACCAAACAAACAACCAAACAAACAACCAACCAAGCAAACAAACAAACAAACAAACAAAAAAAAACAAACAAACAACAACAACAACAACAATCAATCAATCAATCAATCAATCAATCAATCAAACAAACAAACAAACAAACAAACAACAACAACAACACCAGCAGCAGCAGCAGCAACAACAACAACAACAACAACCGACGACGACGACGACGACAACGGTGTACCGCAAATGCTACTGAAATCTAATGATCTAGTGACTGGGTGAAATCACCTGACGTTCACGTTTCCAGAAAACCGGACACCCTAAGCATCATGTTTCCGGCCTTTAGAAGATATGATGCAGCATAATGCAGCAGTCATATCCCCATTATCTTCCCCATGTTTCATGGGTAAATCATGTACGTATCCCCATGTTTGATGGTAAATCATGGTAAATCCCACCAGTCCAGCTGCTGGTCCAGGTCTCTATCAACCTCTGCCTTGGGGCAAATCACATCCAGCAGCCTGCAGACCTGCGCAGGCTTCGGTACTGAGACCCGATGTTCCAGGATGGGCCGCAGCGACGAAGGTCGCGAAATCAGGATCACCGTAAAGTCGTCACGTTCACACGGGGAGTGACCTGACCCCGGTCACCGGCAAAGTGGAAAATCAAATCTGCCAGCAAAATCACCTTTGGGACCCCAGTGTTGGATTTCATTTCGAATTTGTGGGGTGCAACTGGAAATAAAAAGGGAGTTCGAACAACACTATTGATGCTAGCTATCTGATTGATCTCGGGGGGAACCCCATTTGCATCAAGCCCCAAAAACATCGGTAGCACTGGCTGAAGATGTCAAATTTGCAACGAAAAGAATCACTCAATTGGGATGAGACTGCATTCTATAATGTAGCAATGAAAAAGCGTATCATAAGGCATGCATCTACGTGCTATACTGCCATCCAGTATCAATGTCCTACTTTGCTGTCGGGCCATCTATGCCGCAGCAAACTCTTCAATTCTACGATTGTCAAAATATGGTAGAATCATGTAGAATCGTGCAAAATCATGAGTAATTCGCCATTTGGGTTGGTGAAATTCCATGAAACCCCCTTTCAAATATCCCCAAAAAAATCCCTGCCCTTTGCCAAGGAGCTAGGGAGTCTGATGGAAAAAAAATCCTCTGCCTTGGACCACTCCTTGCTACACCGCGGGCACCGCAGCTCTGTCTGGAAGAACCCCCCCAGCAGCCGGGCGAAAGCGTCCCCGGTGGCGGAGGATGCTCCTTGGGGGCCATGTTCATCCAGTTTCAACATAAGAAAACACCTACGACCCCCCCAAAAGGCCCAAAAAACAGTAAAAATTCACATGATTCCATCAATTTCCATCATGTTCCCATCTCAAGTTTCAGGACTGCAACATTAGTAACATGAGTTTTTCATGGCTCATTTCGGATTCCAAGCATCTCTTCTCAGCCGTTTGGTCATCATCCCCGACTTCAGTTCCCTCGACCAATGCATTGATCAAAAGCTCTAGGAACTCCATGGCGTCCTGAACCGCCGTGGTGTGACCAGGAAGTGGGGGCTGTTGTACCCTCTGGTAAACGTTTACATAACTATGGAAAGATCCACCATTTTTCATGGGAAAATCCACTATAAATGGTGATTTTCCATAGTTATGTTAGTTTACCAGAGGGTAACCTTGAGAAAACGAAATGTTCTTTTTTAGTCCTGAACTATTTGCACATATTTGCAAGATCCAGGAAGAAAAATGCCAAACCATGCCAAACGGCTGCCAAAGATGATCTGTTTGACCCATATGAATATGTGCCCGCTTTGGGTGTTCCACATTTACTCGTGAATCCCTGGCCTGTTGCTCGTAGTCCTCGAAAGTGGGGAAGAGTTTCAGGGTGGCCTGTCGGCCGGCATGGGATTGGGGCTTGTTTCATTACGATTAAAATATCAAAATAGGGATGGGATTGATTTCAAGACCTGTTGAACTTAAGATTTCATAGATTTCACAGGTCGTTGAACCGTTTTGAATCCACTCTGGCAAACGCGTGGGGCGATTGTGGCCATGTTTTCCTTCTTCACATCGCAACCATCGCAAGTCCTATTCATGCACAAGCTGGAGATTGAATGGCTGGCGCCCAACAAAAATTATCTAAGCAGCACGCCAATTCCAGGGATAAATGAGGTTATCACTACCAAGAACTGGAAGTCTGCCTAGGCCCGGTCCCATTTAGAGCTCCACAAAAAATGTACATTCAAAACACAGTCGGAATAGCAAACAACAAGCAATTGTTTATTATGTTTATTCTGGGACCCCAACATGAGTGAGTCTAAATTACATAACCCAATTTTTACCGCTGGAATCACACAAAAAAAGTGTTCGGTTACACTTGATCTCCCCAAAAAATAATGCTAGAAATCGATCAAGTTTGGTATGGAGAATTGAAGATGCATGGCTGCATGGGGCTATTGGCTTGCCACAGTCGGGGTTTCAGATTTTTTCGCCTTCTTCAACTCATCAGGGCTCACTGCCAAGGCATCCCCAGGGCTTCGCGCCCACATGTTTCGCACCAAATTCGCCAGAATGGCGTAGATGGAACCTGCACACCCGAAAACCATCGAAAAACCTCAGGGATTTCACCAGAAAAGTTTGGATGTTTGATGTATTCTCATGGCCTTGAAAATGGTTTGTGGCAGATTCATTTAATATTAGGTTTCTGTCATCATGTCTGGTTGATGGTGAAAACAGATGAGACATGATGAGACATGATTCAAGATTGCATTCTGAATCAGTCTTGGGATCACTACAGGTAAATCACCAGGAGAGAAATACGTATGGCCACTCGAACTAGTTAAAAATGTGATTCTGTAATTATATATATAATTCATCTGCACAGGGGGGAAGATGTTGCAGCCAGCCATGTTACATAATGTGACATACCATCTTTTGGTGGGCCATGGTGGGCCAAAGGCCATCATCAACTGGCGATTTCACGCCCCAAGAAAGATAGGAAAGTTCTTCGGGATCAATCACAGGGCCCCCATCCTGGCTCCCAGGAGTCATCGGCAAGCAAGGCATCACGCAGCGGGGGGATGTTCACCAAGCATTGCAGGCCACTATTCCTCAGAGCCGCTGGTGCATCTTTTAGGCAAACCTTAGCCTCCCGAAAGTGCACAAATATACATATATAATCATATATATATATATATCCCTGTGGGTGTGGTGATCTTGATGGGATACTCTGGTGAATTGCTCTTGCATCCTAGGCATTTATGCTTCAATATGATTCAATTTATCCACCAGCTTCCCCATCGGGTATGGCTCAACAATCACAGCGCCACTGGGCTCACAATTTACAGGCCACAAATATATATACAAATATAGTACTGTATTATCTAATCATCCCAAATCATCATCGGTCAAGAATTTTGAGCCATATCCCTTTTGAAAGACGGTTTGGTTTGACAACTAACCGGTTCCGTTCGGAAGCGTTATCTGCTGAACCCTCAAAAGTGTCTGACCGGAACTCCATCCCCTTTGGAGTCGACATGGGGCTACGCCCAGATCATCCCAGATCATTCAAAATTATCGCAAAATTCAAGTCTTGAAACATCTTGAAACAACCACCAACCACTACACCCAATGGTTTTTTGGGGCTTTTCTGATGGCTCCACTTGGCACCACCTGAAAGCTGCCACTGCCAGGCTTCATGAAACAGCTGTTGCCCAAGTTCTGCAGGCCTCTGGTACGATTGGCCCTCTCCACTTGGAGCGTCGCCATGGCCCCTGGCAGGACGCTGGCGCCGCGTCTTCCATACTCAGGCCATACTCCGCTAGGTGCGGATCTTGAAGTAGTCCGCAAATATAATTATCAATGAATCATCAAACAAGAAGTGGCACTAAAGTTTCCGCAACACCAGGCCTTGTCTGAGTTTCAATGATTTTCAAGGCTGAACCGCAAGTGCCTCTAGTCCCTGCCATGGCATAGGCGCTGCCATGGCACCGGGCACCAGCTACAGGACATGTTGTGATGACAAACCTGGCTCACAACGTCAGAACTTTCCAATCCTGCCAAGGGTCGACAGATGTCGACAGATGTCGACAGATATGCCATTAGTGGGTTTTACTCATCCCAAAGAGTGTCAGTTGGGAGAGTGTCAGTTGGGATCATTCCACAAATTCTGGCCGAAAAATAACAAATAGATGAAACCACCAGCCAGCAATCCATGATAGTCCCATTTCTATGCCAGCAGTACGCATGTTTATGCTAGCGGGTGGAGTGGGGCACTAGCCTCAGGTTGCGCACTCAAGTGATGCTACGCTGGCCTTGTCTCTACGTCATGTCTTGAGGTTTGGGTCGGGTGGGGTGGGGCAATACCGTTCAAGTTACGTTGCACACACTTACGGTCTAGTATATATACAGTGAGTCAAGGGAATCATGTGCATCAAGAAGAAAAGACATGGGGCACATTACTGGTGCCCAATTATGTGGTGTTGATGGAATGTGGAAAAATTCCACAGGTGCCATTGTGCCATCTCAAGTTCTTGGAGCACTCTCAAAAAGGGGCTGTCAATCCTCAATTGCTCCAAGGACTTCCGATTTGGCATTGGAGATGTCACAGGGCATGCCCTAAGCAAACGCTCAAAGGGCTGAAGCGGCTATGGCAGAAGTGAAAACTGACCATTGCTCCAAACCAAAAAAAAACCTGTAAATACCACAGGGAAACCACTCACCCTGGGAAAATCAATACCAATTTTGATCAAGCAATGTGCCCAATTATGTGGTTTATATGCGTGTGTTCCATGTGTTCAATGCAAAAAATGGATCACAATTCATGGGGATCATCCCAGCTAGCACTTTTTTTGAGCGCAATCCCAGCGCCAAATAATTAAATATGTGAGCTTTACCAACTGAGATGGAGATACAATCAATCTACAAAAATGTGGTGATAACATAATACCATGGTTATACCATTGTTTTACCATTGTTCAAGTTGCTACAGGGAAGCGACAATGTCACGCCTAAGTCATGCCTAGCGTGTTTTTGAATGGCATTTACCATTGTAAACGCTGTATCCAAGAAGTCATGCCTCAGTCATGCCTAAATGCTTTTCTGCATGGAACGCTGTCCTCAATAAAAGTGTAACCATGCATTTTAGACATTAAAAATAAATGAAACACAATGGAACGCGATTGATGAAAATATTGATTTTCTTGCTAAACATAGTTCTTATGCGTTCTTGCTAAAGGCACGACTTTTGCGAAACACACTTCCCCAAAGCACAACGATTTTTTCCTAAAACAGGTACGACTTTGTCAGATGCCTGTATGCATATATATATTTATACTGCTATATACTTTACAATATAAGTCTTTGGATGAATATCTTCCAATACTGAGAGCCAAATTCACGGCTGTGACTTGCTGCCTTTTCCCGGTTCAGCGCGTAGTCCGCGGCAAATGGAAGGGTGAAACGACAAAAAACCGAGCTGGAAATTGTGGTTTCGGTAGCTTGGGAAGCCCAAGAAAAAACAAGAAACGTCCTTGTTGGTGGAGGATCTAAATCTGGAAGACTGTCAGGGTCCCCAAACTTGCACACGTCGGGGGCAGTTTTGCTGAATGCAGCAGTCAGTGGATCATTTTTGGGTGGCGTCCTCTGCTAACATATGTCACTTGCCGTGGTGCAAGCGGCGCTGCTTGGAAAGCCTTGAAACCAACCACCGTTTCTATTTAGCCACAATGTCCTTGATATGATAGGCACATCTTGCACCGAATTTCCATCTCACACAGGAACAGCTCAAAATAAATTCAGGATGTTGTTGTTTGCCCTGTTGCTGTGGCCCAAAGAATCTTCAAACAAAGCACCTTCAACCACCTGTATCACCTGTTCATTGTCATAAGATGTCATAAGCATATCTTTTCAAAAGGGTGTCTTTCCAAAAGTATCTCAATCTAAGTGCCCCTGAAAAGAAGAAAAAACACGTACTCCTCTCTGCTGCGCGGCCTGTTGTTCAACAACCAGCCACGGAAGCAGCAGTTGCTGCAGAAAGCAGCGGGGAAAGTCTGGCATGTTTTCATGCGGCCACGTTGCCACAGCTCGCAGTCGTTTCGACTGGGCGATTTCCATGGGGAAATTTATGATTACATCTATAAAAGATTTAAGGGATTTTAATGGGATTTAATGGGATTTCCATGGTTAATAATGGTTAATATATAATGATCTAAGCGATTTTCAGACACATCCGTAATAATCTCTGAACTGCCTGGGCAAATGGCAAAAAAAACCAGCCCCCTCAATTGGCAAAAAGGGTTTTTTTGGGTCCCAGTTTGGGAACAGTGCCCCTTGGCTCCCAGCCTGAAAATGGCAATCAACAGTATCTTTCCATGCGCAAATACCAAACACAATCGAAGTTTGGGGCGCTTCCTCCTGCTCATAATGGGAGTTTGATGAGTTTGGTATAGTTTGGTCTATTTTGTGAGGTCGCGAATTAAGCTTGCTACAGTACAATTTGCCCTGAGCCCGGAACCATCTGCGTCTTCGGCCACATACAGAAACAAACTGATTGGCTGCAGCCTATAAGTACTACTGGACCAATTCATCCGAGCATGTCGCTCAATTGCGCAGGGCCAGACTGATCCAGACTGCATGCGACCACTTGACATGGTGGGCATGGTTGATCATGGTTGGGCTGTAGCTGCGGCCGAATGGACATACTATGATCATATGAATCATATGACATACTGAGCTATTTTGCGGCTACACGCTCAAAACTTGTTGAGCTGCAGCGTCACTTGTGGATATTGTTTGCCCTTGATGAAGGTGAGAACGGCACCTGAAGCACAGCTGCTCCATGGTGCTCCCGGCATCTCCCGGCTCCATGGTGGCAAGTTACTGAAGATGGTCTACCATGGTCTAGCCATGTCTTCCTTGTTGGCAATCCAAAAAAGCTATAAAAAGCTATATGTGTGGCAATGGAAAATCATGGAAAATCACAACAGTTGCAATTCCTGGAAATGGCCTCAGCACAAGTCGGATCATCTTGGATCATCGACTGTGATGACTCCCGGCTCCGTGGTAGCCGTTGTAAATCCGAATGGGACACCAGAGCTTTACAGTCCAAATAGAGAGACTTAATATGACTTAATATGACTTAATTATACTTACAGTAATTATACTTAATTTAGTTTTGCCCATAAAGTAATAAACAAAATCTGGAATCCCTGCCCTCTGTTTCCACATTGACTTTGTTCAGCTTGCCAAGGCTAGAAGATCATAAAATTCAATCTCACAATAAATCCCTTGAAGGTTGTTTTTTTTTTTAAAAAAAAACTGAGGTTCATATACTCCCATTTTGGGTTTATTTCCTACAACTGCAAAGTTTCCTACTTGCTGATATTGAGTCACTAAGTACTTGCAGTCGTAAAAATGGTCAGAACAAAGTCACGATAGATACAATTCATATACCATGTTGTCAGCGGGGACTAGCCTCTGGGAAGTTAACATAGAAAAGTTAACAGGTAAATCATCATCTGTAAATGGACCACGCTCCATAGCAAACTGTTAAATTACCAGAGGGCAATCCCCTTTACTTTCCCAGGGCTAGCAGCTAACCTCCCGTCTGCCAAGAAACCGTTTGGTACTGTCACCTCATTGCCCTTTCCGACCAACGTGCCATCCACGAAGGTGCCGTTTAAAGATGTGTCACTTAAAATGACGGTGGGGTAGTCGTTGCCGTCCTGCAAAACGGCATGACCCGTGGATGAGGCAAATTGGATTCAACCATAAAATACAGGGCATGGCTGCAGGTGCTAACATGTGCCAATACTAGACCTAGACCGGACAAAGTAAGAGGGCATGATTGTGTAAAGGGGGAGCATCCACCAAAATCACCAAAACTAGGTTAGTCATGCATGCTTGGGCCTAAAAGCCTTGATACATCCAAACGCTGAAGGCAGGCTATGCAAATCGGCCGCAACATGCATAGGCATCTCTGTGGCACGGTGGATCTGGCCAACAGATCGCATTTTCATGCATTTTCGAACCCTTGGGGTACCCCAAATCTGTGGCCTCCCGCCTCATTGAAACGGGGAATCCACAATAACAGTCAACATCCCCAAGTTGCGGTTGGGAAGCTCTTAGTCGCTATGCAGTAGGGAACATGTGGATACAACCATAACACCGAAGCGCTCCTTGGTCTAATAGTGACTCCCGAAAAGCTGCCGAAAAGTATTTCCAGGATGCTAGTTCGATGATGTGTTCCGCTAATCATTTCAAGGTGTCCAACCTGTTGATCTTTTTTGGTTCGATGAAGTTCGATGTATAAATTACCCTGTGGTCATTCAACATGGTTTGCTGGAAAATCACCTATTTAGTTCCATGATTTTCCCATGGAAAACCCATATAGTTATAGGGTCTTTACCCCCATAATACCATATGTTCCTATGATTTCCCAGATTCGAGAAGGGGACTTGTCCAGCCAGCCACATTTGATGGAGGGTATCATCCCATGGTATCATCCCATTAAATCCCATGGAAAATGTTCGATTGACAATAGATATAATTAGATATATCTACCATAAACATCCATAAACCAAAAAAAAAACTATCCGATATCCATGAACCATAAACCATGTATACTATGATTGGATTCCTCCAATGGCACACACACACATATATATATAGAGAGAGAGAGTTATAATCTCCAATGGTTTGATTCGTTGGGCATGGACACTTTTTGCCCCCCATGGCGAGAAGTTCCTCCTGCATCCTCAGGCTGCAGTGCGACACCTGGGACCGCGTCGAACTAGTCGAAGAGGTGGTTGAACATGTTGAAAAACATACGGGGGGGTCCATGAATGGATGGGTTATAGTGGAAAATCCCCAAATTCCATAAAATAGATGGGTTACAGTGGAAATCATGGATTTTACCCAAATGACAGTGGATTTGGGGATATTTGGGAATAATCATCTATGGAAAGCTCAATGGAAGTCCGGATTGGTCGTCCCTGACTCGACCAGTCGTCGACCAAGGAACGCTAATACCTGTGAGCCCAGTGAGGGCTACATCACAGCTGTTCCCACGTCCAATCGTGAAGGAGGTTCCCACAGGATTACCTTGGCACAACGGTGCTGTGGCAGAACGCGGTTGAAAAAAGTTGTGCCATGTAGCATGCTCCCACCGGGAAATATGTTGCCATAATATACATATATATACACTCGTGTATATACATATATATATATATACAAGATCATAAAAGTATTCCAAAAAAATGGTCACTTCAATTCTGAATCTCGGATGTAGCTGTATCAATACTTATATATATATAGGTATTTCAGTATTTTAAACAAAAATTGGTCACTTCAATTCTGAATCTCGGATGTAGCTGTATCAATATATATATATATAGGTATTTCAGTATTTTAAAACAAAAATTGGTCACTTCAATTCTGAATCTCGGATGTAGCTGTATCATGCTGTATCAATATATATATATACAGGGATTTCAGTATTTTAAAAGAAAACTTGATCACTTCAATTCTGAATCTCGGATGTAGCTGTATCAATATGTGTATATATATATATTATTTCAGTATTTTGAAAGAAAAATTGGTCACTTCAATTCTGAATCTCGGATGTAGCTGTATCAATATATATATATATATTTCATCAGTATTTTAAAACAAAAATTGGTCACTTCAATTCTGAATCTCGGATGTAGCTGTATCAATATACATATAAGATCATATAAGTACTTCAGTATTTCAGTATTTTAAAAGAAAACTTGGTCACTTCAATTCTGAATCTCGGATGTAGCTGTATCCAAACTATGTTTCCAAGAAGTTCCAAGTCTGGGACTGTGAAGGGGAACAGCGTCAGGGAGCCCCGTGGGAGATGGCGGCTCCAAGCCCATCAAAATACCTCAAAAAACTCTAGCCTCTGGTAAACGGTTACATAGCTATTGAAAATCCCCATCATAGGTAAATCAACCATAAATCACCATTGTCAACAGCTATGGAAACGTTTACCAGCTATATAAACGGTCTAAACTAGTGGTACCTACAGGCATTCGGGAGTGCTCGGCTCATTGCAGGGTCATTGGTTTGGACCATCTCCGAGTTGCTCAGCTGCAACAGCTCTCCTTTATCATCTTCCTGCGCTCTTTGTGGCGGCTAGTCGTCCAACTGGAAACCCATGGCGTGATTGGGAAATTCCATAGTTCAACAGGAGCTGGCTATTAGGCTATGAGTCAAAACCCTGGCACCCCGATGGTACCCTAATAGCTGGTTTATGGATGTTTATGGATCGTGATCCATCCCCATATCAAAATGCTCTTCCAGCTGGTCAAAATTTTGATCCGTCCCATACACATGTTCTCCACCTGCGCCACATGCGCAGGAAAGTCAACATCCCAATCTATCTTTTTATGGTGGTTCCACCACGTTGGAACTTACATAGATCTATGCATGCATATGTATGTATGTGTGTATGTGTGTATGTGTGTATGTGTGTATGTGTGTATGTGTGTATGTATGTATGTATGTATGTATGTATGTATGTATGTATGTATGTATGTATGTATGTATGTATGTAT